>Ga0180007_10000052_pt1 | contig 196877 bp, 176 predicted proteins | sample MM_PC_MetaG_FD_121122 | JGI IMG/M metagenome (GOLD analysis project Ga0180007, IMG submission 121122) | Groundwater microbial communities from the Aspo Hard Rock Laboratory (HRL) deep subsurface site, Sweden - MM_PC_MetaG | ecosystem: Environmental > Aquatic > Deep subsurface > Groundwater... | reverse complement strand
TCTCAAGAAGTTATTGATAATCAGAATTATAGCTATTCTTTGACGTGGGAATGTGGTGGATTTGGAACTTATGACAATCTTTATGCTGTAAGATTCAAATATCGCCTGCAGTGAAGAGCGGCGGGTCGATTTGGTGTTCGGTATCGGCTACGGTGACGACATCAGCCATGCAGCCATGCCCGACACGTGCTTGCGGATGTCGTCAGCAAGCACCCTTTGGTGTTACCCCCCCCGGAACCAGTCATCCAGGTTCATGAGCTGGCGGAGTCTTCAGTAAACTTTATCTGCCGTCCATGGGCGAAAAAAAATGATTACTGGGATCTGACCCGGATGGTTAAGGAACGTTTTGATGCTGAGGGCATTTCCTTTCCCTTTCCACAACAGGATGTGCACTTCTTCCAGGAATCACTGCAAATGCTTTCAAAATCCTCCTCCACTGCAGAACCGCAACAAGTGCACGAGGTAACTTGACGGATATCGACGACGACAATGCTGTTTAAAAAACACTAAGGGTGAAATTTGACTCGTAAAGGAATGCATTCATTCTGATGCTTCCCTTACGGGTCCCATGCCGCCGTCTGTCAGGGCGGCGATGAGATCACAGCCTGTGCCATGGAATATTCGCTGAGGTCCTGATTAGTAGAGTATTGTTTCCTGCCCATGACGCCAACCTCAAACGCCAGTGAGTGGCAGAGCGAAACGCAGATAGCCCTACCCTATCTGTCGAAGTTGTGCATTTCTCCTGCCTCTTCGAGAGGAGATGCCTCCTTTGCGCCTCCTCTTTCAGTCCCTTCATGAGTTAGTGCGGTCATGGAGAAAAAGATAATCAGGATTAAGGTAAATCTGTGACTTCTCCTCAATGTTTAATATTGCCACCGGCAGCCTCTTAACGTCCTGTTCTATCACCATCTTTTTACAATGGTCATTTGTACCCATGTAAAACGTTAGGGAATTATGTTATAGTACTATTGAATAAAGACAAAGCCAACACTGCCGCAAGACAGGGACGGAAAGCCACAGGTCTTCAATAGATGTACCTACTTACCCCATTTAACCCAGCCCGAATCTTGGCTTTATTGCAATAAACAGGGGCAGAGTAAAATTAATTGCTTCAAAGTGGCTAAACCGAGTCCTAATGCTACTCTGACACCATTTATTAATCAGGCATTATCAATAAGTTGGAATGCTCCATTTAAGGCAAATATTTTAGGGATGATCGTAAGCAAGCAGATCAGGAAGACAATGATGTTAGCGGTTCTAGCCATTCCTCTTGTTGTCCTTATATCTACCAATACTATTTGACTATCTCTTTTCACTCCTATATTGTGAAAGGATAGCATCTAGTTAGATGACTAAGGTGTGTTTTCAAACTCCAAATGTATATTTGACCGACATTGCAAAGATCTATTCGGAAAAAAGAATGACGTTTTTTACACGAATGATCTGGTATCATCTTGTAGGGTTAGATTTAATTCAAGGAGGGATTTATGAAAAAAATATTATTTTCAACTAGTTTACTAGCCATTTTGTTTTACACGTCTTTATTATATGGAGCTGAAAAGGTAGTTGTTATTCCTCTTAATGTGCAAAAAGTTGCATTTGAAAAAAAGACATTCCAGTACAATCTTCCACCTTCAGCGTTCACACGTGTCATGAAAGGCGAATCGGGTAATTTTATATCTGGTGAGTGGTTATATTTGTATCCAGACTTGGTATTAGGTATTGCGGCTCCTCTTCACCTCGATGATGGGGCAGAAATTACTGATTTTACATGCTATACTTATGATAATGACATTATGCAAAGTGTTCATAATAATAGTTCTTCCAAATTATGGCGGCGTTCAACTTTATCACCCGATGCAGAAACTGTTGCTTACATAGCGACTATGGAAACAACAGGTGCCTCTACCTCACTTCAATCATTTTCTGCACCATCAATTGATTATCCCATTATTGATAATTTACAGTATACCTATGGTGTCTACATGTTGTGTAGAATAACAAATCTTGCTATTCCAATAAATAGTATCCGATTTTATGGTTGTAGTGTAACGTATACACTCGATGTGATGACACAATAAATTTGTCAGCATAATGTTTCTGCAAATTGATGAGTTTATATATCGTCTGCGAGCGTGCAGGCTAGAAATATTATGATTTGTTCAAGTGTATCGAGCGATTGGTTGCAGCAGAGATTTGACCTGCCAATCCTATTCACTTTTCATATCTGCCGACAAAAGGCGTCTACTATATATGTCAAATTCAGCAACACAGTTCAATTGAACAGTAACAATACCTCCCTAACCCAATGGAGGGGGCTAAAGACCCTCTACGCATGCAATCCGAGGTGCTGGCGCATTGATGCAACTCGTAACCTTTCTCTTTATCAGTAGGTAGCTTGCCCAGAACTTTCAGCAGGTTCTTGCGGCGTGTTCGCGGCTGTCTGGTCACCTTTTAGATAGGGGATCAGGGACTCTCCGGTGGCGGTTGTCAGGCCCTGACGATTGGTGTAGAGGGCGACAAGAGCCAGAGCCAGACGAGACTGAGTCCGTACCAGATCACGTTGCACCTCGTTCAAACGGGACAACGATTCCTGCCCCGCCCTGTATCCTTCCTGAACCAGGTCCCGGGTCTGCTCCACGAGCTGCTCCGAAGCACGCTGCAGGAGGAGCTGCTGGCGGGCTTGTTCCAGCCTGGTAATGGCTTGTCGGACTTCGCTCGACACTTTATTTCTCTGTTGTTCCAGAAGTCTTGCCACCTCTCGCTTGGAGGCCCTTGCCTCGGCAATTCGGGCCTGATCGCCACCACCTCGAAAGAGGTTGCAGGAGAGGTTGAGAGAAAGGGCTGAGCCGAAATCAGCACCCTCAAAATCCACATCATCTGCCCGGTTGCCATCTACAGAACCATTCAAGGAAACCTTGGGATACAAGGCGGCCTGGTTGACCCCGACAGTTGATTCAGCCTGCTGCAGGTTCACTTCCTGGCCCAATAAATCTGGGCGATGACTCAGTGCCGTCTGCAACAACTGTTCTGGGGATAGTTCGTAAAACTGCTCTTCCTCCACCATCTCCACCTTGGCCAATGCCAGCCCCTCTGGCATCTGGCCACTTTTTCTTCCCAACAGGACGGCCAGGCCGGAGAAGGCCAGTTCATAGTCCCGCTCTGCGATCAGGATATCGCTACGGGCATTGTTCATCTGGACCTGAAAGTTGAGCACCTCAGAAAGCGCTCCTGCCCCCAGCTCCATACGGATACGGGCTTCGGCCAGCTGTTGGGCATTAAATTTGAAATCGGCCTCAGCAATGGCCTTATTAGAGAGGGCCAGTTGAGCCCCGTAGTAACTTTCAGCCACGGATTGAAGGAGAAGCCGCATGCCATCTCTTCTCGCCTGTTCGCTTTCCTGCTGCCCATAGTCAGCAATCAGGTTGGAAAACTTTCGCGAAAATCCGTCAAAAAGGAGCCAGGAGGCAGCCAGAGAAAGCTGATACGTTTCGTTGTCCCGGTCCACATCCACTCCAGACAGGAGTAACGACTGGCTGGCAGCATCGTTTTCAGACAACCTGCTGGCGGCAGCAGAGGTGCTGGCATCAATGCTTGGCCAATAGAGGGCCCGAGCCTGATCGATCCGTTGCCTGGCCGCCTCCACCCGCTCTGCAGCTGCCGCAAGTGTTGGATTGTCAGCAAGAGCAATACGCTGGGCAGTTTCCAGATCCAGAACCCGCAGTTGATCCAAGGTCTCGGCTGCCACCCTAAGGGGTGTGGCCATCATACTACTCACTACCAGTAGAAGAAAAATTGCTTTTCCGCTCATGTCTCCTGCCCTCTTCTTATAATTCCTGTCCATCAGTCAAATGGGTCCGAGGCTCAACCGCTTCTCGCGACATCCATACTCCACTCCTTCCCTTAACTACCACCCTGCGCAGGTCATTGAGAATCACCAGCAGGCTGGGAATCAGCACCAGGGTCAGGCCCGTGGCAAAGATCACCCCTCCGGCCACTGACAGGGCCATGGGAATCAAAAACTTGGCCTGCATATCTGTCTCCATGATCAAAGGGGCCAACCCCCCGACGGTACTGATGGAAGTGAGGAAGATGGCCCGAAAGCGTCTGGCTCCACCCTGGATAATGGCATTAAAAAGAGCCATCCCCTCTTCCAGGTTCCTATTCACCCGCTCAATGAGGACTATGGCATCATTGATCACCACCCCTGAGAGGGCCACCATGCCGAAGATAGACATCATGGACAGGTTATAGCCCATAAGGAGATGGCCGGCAATAGCCCCGATAATCCCGAAAGGGATAGTAAAGAGAATGATAAAGGGCTGGACATAGGAACGAAACATGGTAGCGATGATGACAAAAATCCCGACCAGGGCAATGGGAAATCCGACTTTCAGGGAAGAAAAAGATTCCCGGGTATTTTTCTTGGATCCCTGCATGGAGAGGTAGAGGTCCGGGTACTTCCCTTTCAACTCCCGGAAAGTGGTTCGGGCCAGTTCTTCGAATATCTCCCCGGAATTGGCCTTGTGACTGTCCACCTCCGCTGTGACCACAATGCGGCGCATGCCGTCCGTACGGGAAATGGTGGAATAGCCGGGGGCAAAGCTTATGTTAGCCACCGAAAGCAAGGGGATCTCCTGACCATCAGCGGTGCGAATATGCACTTTTTCAAAGTCGGACATACGACTGCGCTCAGCAGCCGGGTAACGGACCTTGACCCGGATATCATCGCTCCCCCGCTGGAGACGAAAGGCCTCCTGGCCAAAAAAACCGGCATTAATCTGCCGAGCCAGGTCATCCACGGAAAGACCAAGGGTGGTGGCCTCGGGTTTAAGACTGAGTTGCAGTTCGTTCTTGCCCTGACTGTAATCGGAACGGATCTGATAGACCCCCTGAAATTCGGCCAGGCTCTCCTGCAGACTCTCAGAGGCCTTGACCAGATCATCCATATTCCGGCCCTGCATCCAGACCTCTAATTCAGCCCCGGATGGCCCAGCCGCCATTCCCTCAAAGGTCAGACTCTTCACCCCTGGGATGGTCCCCAACTCCTTTTCCCAGGCAATGAGAAGATCATTGGAATGGATACCACGATCCTCGGAGGGCAGAAGGATAATCTGGACGGAACCCAGGTTCGGTCCACTGGCCCCCATGGTACCGGACAGGACCTGCCCCACCAGTATCAGACGCTGGCGGATCAGGGGTTCTCCACTTATGGTCTCTGTCCGCTCAGCCACTCGAATGAAAGCCGCCTCGATCTCTTTCAAAGCTGCAGTGGTGAGTTCAGGCGGCGTCCCTTCTGGAAACTCCACAGTGGAGGTAACAACAAAGCCATCAAGCTTGGGAAAGACCTGAAATTTGACCAGTCCACCCTTGACCAGTCCCACACTGAGTATGAGTACGGCAACAGCAAGGGAGAGCGAGACATACCTCCAGTTGAGAACTCGTGTAATAAAGGGAACATAGCGTCTTTCGATAAAATTTTCCAGCCCCGTACTTACTCCCCTCTGCAGCCGCCCCAGGAGCTCAAAAGGTTTCCACTGCTTGCCCTGACGATTGAGATCCGGCAGATGACTGAGATGGGCCGGAAGCAGAAAGAGGGACTCCACCAGGGAAATCAAGAGGCAGGAGACGACCACCATTGGCAGGATGGAAATAAATTTACCCATGACCCCTCCCACATAGGAGAGAGGGATGAAGGCGACAATGGTGGTTGTGACGGCCGCAAGCACCGGCATCGCCACCTCTGAAACGCCATTGATCGCAGCCTGCAGAGGTGGCTCTCCCCGCTTTCTGTGGACATAGATTGCTTCACCCACCACAATGGCGTCATCGACTACGATACCAAGGACCATGATCAGACCGAAGAGGGAGATCATATTAATGGTGGCCCCGATGGACCAGAGGATAAACATGGCGCCGGCGATGGAGATAGGAATACCCAGTCCGGCCCAGAACGACAGACGCAAGTCGAGAAAGAGCCAGAGGAGGAAGAAGACCAGGCAGAGTCCGATCACGCCGTTGCGGGTAAGGAGATCAATACGGGCTCGCAGGGAATCCGTGGTGTCATAAAAGACGGTAATATGGGCTCCGGGAGGGAGCATTTTTTGTTTTGTCTCCACAAAGCGCGTAACAGCATCAGAGATTTTAATGGCATCCTCGTCCTCGGTCTTCGAGACCTGAACAAACATGGCCGGTTTATCGTTGATGGAGGCAAAAATGGGGTCCTCGCTAAAACCATCTCTGATCTCGGCAATCCGATCCAGAGTGATTATCTCACCGCCGGGGCGTGCCAGGACGACAATCTGGGCCAGTTCCTCTCCGGTATACTTACGACCCACCGTCCGTATCCGAATCTCCTCACCGGTAGTCCGTAGCGTACCGCCGGCCAGATTGAGGCTGGATTTGCGCACGGCAGAGGCCACCTGCTCAAAGGTCAGCCCATAGCTCCGCAAACGCTCCTCCGAGATCTCGATACCGATCTCATACTCCCTGATACCATAGGCCTCCACCTGCGAGATTTCCGGAAGCTGTTTCACCTCATCCTTGATCTGTTCCCCCCACTGTTTGAGCTGTTTTTCACTCAGATCTCCGGAAAGGGACAGAAGCATAACCACCTGTTTGCGCACAATCTCACGAATAATGGGATTTTCCGCATCAAGGGGGAAGGTGGATATGGCATTGACATGGGAGCGAACCTTGTCCAGAACCTCGGAGAGGTCATATCCCTCCTTGACCTCAATGGTGACCGAGGCCATATTTTCTGCCGATTTGGTGGTGTACTGCTTGATCCCCTCCACAGACTCCAGGGCCTCTTCAATCTTTTGATTCACCCCCTCCTCCACCTCTTCCGGATCTGCCCCGGGATAGGAAACCGTAATGGAAATCATATCGATGGAAAACTCGGGAAAACTTTCACGAACCATGGAGGTGGTGGCAAGAAAGCCCATAAAGAAAATGAGAAAAAGAAGGATATTGGCAAAAACCGTATTCCGGGCAAAGGATGCAAGCAGCTTATTCATCACTTTTCTCCGTCGGATGGGTCACTGATCTCAACCAGGCTGCGCTCCAGAGGATTGACCAGACGAGTGGTGATTACCACCTCCCCCTCCGCAAGTCCCTCACTGATATAAGCCTTGTCCGCCTGGACCCGGGCCACCTTCACCGCTCTGGTTTCCAGCCGTCCTTCCCGCACCACATAGACACTGTTCTCAAAACTTACGGCCCAGCGGGGTAAGGCTACCACCTGCGGCAATGAACGTCCGGGGATCTCAACACGGCAGAACATTCCTGCGACCAGGGGAAGTGCGGCAGGACGATCGCCAAACTGTTTCCCTTCCAGGCGCAGGATGACCTTTACAGTCCTGGTCTTTTCATCAAAGAGACTGACTCGGTCGAGGATGGCCACGGCCTGATTCTTCGGATCTTCTGTCCAGCTCACCTTGCATTGCACTGGCAACAGCCTGGAGAACCAGGCCTGATCAGCCTTGCCGACACTCTCACCATCGCCGAACTGCAACCATGCCAGGGCATCGCGGCTGTCCACCGGCACCTCCAGCTCAAGAACTGAATCGTCGGCCAGACCGAGGACAATCTTGCCCGGAGACACATACTGCCCCTTTTCTATATCTTTACTGGTGATCCTGCAGGAAAAAGGGGCAGTCACCCGACAGCGCTCCAGATTTGTGGCGGCACGGGTCATGGCCTGCCTGACCTGAGCCAGGCGATCAGCGGCTGTATTGGCTGCCTGTTCTGCCTTTTCAACCCCAGCCCTGGTTCCCACCTTGTTCTTCTCAAAAAGGGTCTGTAGCCGCTGCAGATCTTTTTGGCTCAACTCGCTGTCCCGGCTCAGGATGCCAAGACGTGTCTTATTGCTCTCATATTCGCTCCGATAGTCCCGGTCATCGATGGCAAAGAGGAGTTCCCCTGCCGCGATCACCTCACCGGTCTGAAGTCGGGGATGAACCTCGACCACACTTCCTGCCACCTCGGCAGCAATATCCACCCTGCGGATGGAACGTAGCTCACCATGGGCCTCGATCACCACTGGGACCTCGACAAAGTAAGCAGAAACAGCCTCCACCTTGAGAGGACGTTCCACCTGCTGGGCCTGAGCTGGAATTTTTTTTCTACTTTTCAAGAAGCGAAAGCCGGCAAAGCTGATTGCCAGAATCAACAGACAGGCAACCACCCGGATTATAACCGTTCCACGTACAGATTTTTCTTGTTGCTCACTCATCATCCCTCACCTTCTCCTGCTCTCCAGCTGCCAGGACCTCTTCCACTCGGGTGAACACCTCGCACCATTTCTCGGCGGTCTCAGGCCCCACCTTTTCCACCAGGTCGACAAAGGTAGCCAGCACTGCCTTTTCAATCTTCTCCATATGGGTAACTGCCTGTTCAGAGAGGCGAACCACCACCTTTCTGCGGTCCTTCCGGCTGCGTTCCCGATGAAGAAATCCCTTGTCCACCAGCCGCTCCACCATACATGAAGCCGAAGGAGAAGAAACGCCAAGGAGAACTGCCAGATTAGAGATAGTAGACTCCCCGCAACGTTGGATAGTCATCAAGGTGTGCATTTGAGCCATGGAAAGCTCCTCCCCTTTACAGGGAGCACACTCCTCACACAACCTGGATTGGATGGCAAACATCCTGCTTTTCAGTTTTCGCCCCGCCGCGGCAATGGAGCGAGCCTGTTCTCTTGTTTTATCAGACACCATTCTTCCCTTACTACACTTTTCAGGTAATCATCGTTTTGTTTAGCATGACTAAATAAAAGCATCCCTAATCATCTGTCAAGAATATTCCACCAGGCAAATTCGCCTTTGCACTTCTCAGATTTGTATCGTCTGCTCTTTATTTCCAAGAACTGTAAAAGGATTTAGGAAAAATTCCTCTTATCAGCTAAACTATACAGAAAGAGAAGTCGATAAGAAAAGTATGGAAAAAAATATCCATGGAGGACTCTTTTCAGCACGTCATTGTGCGCTGAAAAGCATTTAACTCTTTGGAGTCACGCAAAGAGTTCTTGCATTTTTTCTTCTTTTATCATAAACAGGAAGAAGATAGTTATAAAATGCTTAATTAGTATGCCAGGGAAGGAGAGAGATGATTACCCAACAGGAAGCCATACGGGTTCTCATGTTAAGCCCGATCTACTTTAAATTGACACCCTCAGATCGCAGACAACTGATTCAGGAATACTGCGCCCTGTTTGCCGAAGTCAGCAAGCAGTATGAAACTGAATATGATAAAAAGAAATAACCCTTTCAGCCAAATTCACCAGCAAATCTCCCGCCACTTTTCTTAATTCTTCTTCTTCTTTCCCCATAAGGGATCCTGGCCGAACCGATCCATCCACCAATCCTCCGGCTCCATTGCCTCGCTCTCTGTAGGAACCAGCGGTATCCTGAACTGATCACAATGACGGAGAATTACGTCGTAGGCCCTGGTCAACTGACGCATCATATCTCCCTTTTTCTTGTCATTCCCCACAAGATCTGGATGATACCGCCTGCATTGGTTGCGATAGCTGCGCTTGATCTCTCCCAAGGTGGCCCTGTCTCCTAGGCCGAGGACCTCTTTGGCTGCAAAGAGGTCCTGCCATTCTGACTTGGTCATGATGAACTCTTCGTTCTCCAGCTTTTCTCCTCTCCCCTGATCAGCCTGCCGATATTAGAACTATGTTTGATCCAGATCAGGACAGCAATCATAGAAGCCGGGAGGAGGAGAGGGGTATTGCCGTGGAGAAGCCAGAGACAGAAAGGGATCAGCCCTGCAGCTGCAAGTGATCCAGCCGAAACAAAACCAGTGCTGGTCACCACGGCTACAAAGACGGACAGGGCAATGAGAATAGCCCAGGGGGAGAAATAGAGAAAGACTCCCAGGGCAGTGGCCACCCCCTTCCCTCCTTTAAAACCAAGATAAACAGAAAACATATGGCCTATCACTGTGGCCAGTCCGCAGAATCCAATGAAGAGTTCCCGATTCTCTCCCTGAGGGAGAAAGATGGAAACGAGAAAAACAGGAAGAAATCCCTTGCCCACATCGCAGAGCAGGGTCATGATGCCAAGTTTCTTGCCCAGGACCCGGTTGACATTAGTGGCCCCGATATTGCCGCTCCCTTCCCGACGCACATCTTTCCCTACTGCCCGACTGAAAAGGAGGCCAAAGGGAATAGCCCCGCTTAGATAACTCAAAATTAATACTGCTACCAACGATAGTGTCATGCCTGCTCCCAAAGGATTTTTTTTCAATCCCCCTGCATATGTTAACAGATGATGCTACCTCTCAAGAATTCTTCTGCTTTCATGCCTGTTATCATACCAGAAAAGAAGGATATAGATAAGGCAGTCAACTCACTGCAGGGTGTTGACAGGGGGTAAATATTGACTGTGCCAACATTACTGCATATTATTTGGAAAAACAACGGAGCAGAAGAAGAGTTTTCACCGGGTTATGGTGAAATTTAACTTTAATGGCGGAAAGGATGTGCCTGTGGTACATTCCTGCAAATAATTGACCAGCCATTTTCCATTACCCATAGACCTGATTATTGCCCATGAGCTTGCGTACCATCCATACATTTCCCGACCCGGTCCTTCGTCAGAAGGCAAGAAAAATAACAGAGTTTGACGAAACCCTGCAACCCCTGATCTCTGACATGGTGGAAACCATGTACGATGCCCCGGGAATTGGTCTGGCAGCGCCCCAGATAGGGGAATCTGTGCAACTGATAGTATTAGACGTCTCCAAAGAGAAAGAAGACCAAAAATTTATGGTCATGATCAACCCGGAGATCACTGAGCACGAAGGCAATCAGATTGATGAAGAAGGCTGTCTCTCTGTACTTGACCTCACCGCTTCGGTGAAAAGGAGCCGGAAAATCACGGTCACCTATCTGGACATCTCTGGTAAAGAGCAAAAACTGACCACCGAAGAACGGTTTGCCGTGGTACTCCAGCATGAAATCGACCACCTCAACGGCATCCTCTTTATCGACCATCTCAGTTCCTTGAAGAGGGCACTGTATAAGAAAAAGATGAAAAAGATGTTGGCCTCAAAAAAGAGATAACCCATGCCAGAAAAATTATTCCGCATCATCTTCATGGGCACCCCCGATTTTTCCGTCCCTGCCCTCCAGGCCCTGCTCAACAGCGTGGATCAGGTGGTGGCTGTGATCACCCAGCCGGACCGCCCCAAAGGCAGAGGGAAGAAACTGGCCCAGCCGCCAGTCAAGGTCCTGGCAGAATCTGCTGGAATTCCTGTGCTCCAACCGACAAAGATTCGGACTGCGGAATTTGCAGACCAGTTGCGCTCTTACCGACCTGACCTGATCGTGGTCGCCGCCTATGGCCGCATACTGCCGCCGAGCATCCTCGACCTCCCCCCTTTAGGATGCATCAATATCCACGGATCACTGCTGCCCCGACATCGGGGCGCCGCGCCCATCCAATGGGCGGTTATCAAAGGAGACCAGGAAGCGGGGGTCACCATCATGCAGATGGACGTAGGCATGGATACCGGGGCCATGCTCCTGCCGGCATCTATCCCGGTAGCCAAAGACGAGACCGCAGGCAGCCTCTTCACCAAGCTTTCCAAGCTGGGTGGCACAGCCCTCCTTCAGGCCCTTGACCTTCTGCGCCAAGGCAAATTGATTCCCATTGAGCAGAACCACAGCCTGGCCACCGAAGCCCCTCCCCTGAAGAAAGAAGACGGCTGCATCGACTGGAGCAAATCTGGCCAAGAAATTCATTGTCTCATCCGCGGCCTCGACCCCTGGCCCACCGCATACAGCTTCCTGGATGGTGTCCGATTTCGTTTCTTCTCCCCTGAATTAAGAGAGTGTAACTCGTCCCAGAAACCAGGGACCGTTATCAGTGCTGACCGCAATGGACTCCTTCTGGCCACAGGCAGTGGAGAAATTCTGATCCGGGAAATCCAGCCGGAAGGGAAAAAACGCATGCGTGTAGAGGCTTATCTCTGTGGTCATCCCCTCCAGCCGGGACAGATTTTTACCAATTAATAATGGAGAGGCGAAAGTGAAAAGGTGTGTTGAGGCAATGAATCCCTTTGCCAAAATTGCCTATCTCGACTGCTTTTCAGGGATCAGCGGCGACATGTTCCTGGGGGCCCTTCTTCATGCTGGCCTGGACCTGGAACTTCTTGAGAAGGAGCTCGCTCGCCTCGAAGGAGTTGATTTCCTCCTCACCGTCAGCAATGAACTCCGCTGTGGAATCGGCTGCAAACAGGTTACGATCACTTCACCTTCCGACCAGCAGTTTCGCCACCTGGACGATATCCTGACACTTCTTGACAGGAGCCGCCTCGCTCCGGAAATCATCCACAGGGCGAGACAGGTCTTTACCCTTTTGGCAGAGGCAGAGGCCAAGATCCACAATGTGGCTCTGCAAAAGATCCACTTCCATGAAGTCGGGGCAGTGGATACCATTGTCGACATTGTCGGCACCCTCATCGGCCTGCATCATCTGGGAATCAGTAAACTGGTGTGCTCTCCCCTGCCCATGGGTCGTGGTTTTGTCCGCTGTGCCCACGGGACCCTTCCTCTGCCGGCGCCTGCAGTTTGCGAATTGGTCACCGGGATACCGGTATACGGCGTCGAACAGGAACTGGAGCTGGTCACACCCACCGGCGCCGCTCTGGTCGCCGGCCTGGCCGATGATTTCGGTCCCATGCCCTTCATGACCGTACAGAGTTGCGGCTACGGTGCCGGCAACCACCACCTGAGCAAAGAGCAGCCGAACCTCCTCCGTCTCCTTATTGGCCAGCCAAAGGCAGGAAAAGAGTGCCAACAGGTCGAGATCATTGAGACACACCTTGACGACTGGAACAGCGAAGGTTTTCCCTACCTCTGCAATCTCCTCTTCAGCCAGGGGGCCCTGGATGTCTCCCTTTCCCCCCTGATCATGAAAAAGGGGCGCCCAGGTCAGCTCTTGCGAGTCATTGCCGCCCCTGCCCACACCCTTGAACTGAAGCAGACTATCCTCTCTGAGACCACGGCCATTGGCCTCCGTTTTCGCCGGGAAGAACGGATGACCCTGGAAAGGGAAGCCGTCATGATCCTCACGCCCTGGGGAGAGATTGCGGCAAAAAAGGTGCAGACCCCGAGAGGCCCTGTCATTTCTCCGGAATATGAAGCCTGCAGAAAGGTCGCTGCAACAAACAACGTCCCCCTCTCCAGGGTTTACCAGGCTGTCTCCTGTGGAGAAGAGAACAAGGAGCAATAATGGACCGCCTCATCATGTTTCTGGCCACAGGCTTCTACAGCGGCAAAATCCCCAAATGCCCTGGAACCTGGGGTTCTCTCGCAGCCCTTGTCCCCTGGTACTTCCTCCGCCACCTGCCGCTTCCTTCTTACCTGGCCATGATGACCCTGGTCTTTGTGGCAGGATTTTTTCTCGCCGGTTCTGCGGAAAAAATCCTTGATCTGGCCGATGCCGGGCCCATAGTCATCGATGAGTTCCTCGGCATGTTCATCACCCTGACCGCAGCCCCCAATCATCCGGCAGCCTGGCTCCTCGGTTTTCTCCTCTTCCGTCTCTTTGATATCCTCAAGCCCTTTCCGGTCTCCTGGTTTGACCAGCATATCCACGGCGGAATCGGGATCATGATGGATGATGTCGTTGCCGGGCTCTATGCCCTCATCAGCCTCCAGATCTTTTGGGCTCTGGGCTCACGTTTCACAGGATAAACACCTTCTGTCATAGGCATAGACCATGCCCCGAAACCGCTCCAGTTCCAGGATCGGTGCCAACTACCTCCTGGTAGCCATGCGTGTAGCGCAACGGCCTCCTCTCCCTTTGCACAGCTCAAAGAACTGTTCCGCATCAATCCCTGTTCGCCGATAAATCCACTCCTGCAGGAAAGGCAAAGTTTCTTTTCCTCTCTTCCCGCAAGCTGCCCTGCCGCCCGGTTAGGGAACCAGTAACCAGCAAACCCGAAAGGTGGCCTGAAAATCAAGCTGCCAGTCTCATCCGGCACAGCCTCAAGGAGAACAGACGCCACCCATTTCAGCACCCACTTTCAGACAGGACATTGAGATAATAACCTAATATCATAGTATTTTATTATTCTCATCAATAACTATTAGTTGCTATTGTCTTATTGTTTCAGATACACTTACAGGTAGCTTATGGGTTCACTCATTAATGAAAAATATTCAAGATCCTGTCTTGAAGCGCTGTATAAAAACCTGCTGATGCGTACGCTTGCCGGTGACAGGGATTCTTTCGGAGAAGCGGCAGAGCTGATAAGCCCTCAACTCCTGCGGCGAGCCCTGGCCATTCTTGACTGCACCGCTTCGGCTCAGGATGCTGTACAGGAAGCACTCCTGATCGCCTACCAACAACTTTCAACCCTTCGTGATCTCAGTAAATTTTCTTCCTGGATGAATTCCATTGTCGAGTCGCAATGTTTTCGGATCATCAGACAACGAAAAAAAGAGATCCACCTCCCGACTTTCCTCGAAGAAAGGCTCCTTGCTCCCAAAAGACAAAACCCGGAAAATGCCTATGAGCACCTCTGCTTCAACGCCGCTTTTGACCAAGCCCTTACAAAACTGTCCCCTGCTCAGCAGCTGACCTCTAACCTTTACTATCGAGAAGGATATTCAATTGCTGAGATTGCAGATCGCCTGGGGCTTCATAGCGGTACGGTGAAAAAAAGAATCCATGATGCCAAACCAATGTTGGCAAAAACCTTAAACGGATTTGCAGGGAAGAAGGTACTAAAAGTCGGTTTCCTGCCAATCTCCGACCATCTCCTGGGCATGATGGCCCAACGCCTCCACACGAGCAGTAAGTCACAGGTCCAGATCCAGCGTTTCCTCTCCTGGCAGGCCTTGACCGAGTCGTTACGGCACGGCCATATAGATGCTGCCTTTATAATGGCTCCCCTGGCGATTCGCCTGCTTCTCTCCGGGACCCCGCTTTTTTACATCCTAGACGCACATCACGACGGCAGCTCCCTGGCAACATCCAGCAAGAGCCTTCAAGGGAAAAAAATTGGTATCCCGGATCATTTTTCCACTCACAAGGCCTTGCTCCATCCACTGGCCAAACAATTTAATCTGGTACCTGGAGATATTAACACCATCAATATCAACCCTTCCTATGTCATTCGTTCCATGCACAACCATTTGATCGACGGCTTCTTTTGTGCTGAGCCATGGGGGACGAAATGCGAAAACGAAGGAAGCGCAAAAATCATTATCCGCTCAAACAGTATCTCACCCGGTCATCCCTGTTGTATCCTCGTCGTTCGACAGGAATTTGCAGTTGAACACGGTGCACTTGTCAAAACCTTTGTGCAGACTCTTCTCAAAGCGCGGGATCGACTTATCACAGACCCGCAATTTGGTGCTGAAGCTCAGGCCCATTACACTGGCATTGACCCACAACTGGCTCTCAAGGTCATTGAAGAGGGTCATATCACCTTTAACGACCTCAACCCTGACAGCAACCGCCTGCTCGACTTTATGACACTGACCATGAACAGCGGTGTCTTCCCCTCTGATTGCGATCTGCAAAAATTTGTCTGTTCAGATTACTGCTGACCTTTCTCACGTCCCCTCACAGTTCTCTTTCAAGGTGGCCTCAAATCAAAGCCCCTCCCCGCGTCAAAACAAGGCGGCAAAGCCACGCTCCCTACATAATAAAGATGAGCGATTAATTTTTTTTCTTTTCCAGGTAACTTTTTTCCGACCTGCCGCCTCATAACTCATGAAAGTAACACATTGAGACAGAATTAATACCGTAACCAAATGGTCCTGTCTAATGAGCAAGATCAGGAAGAATAAATAAGGCTGCATCCTGAATCTCAGTGAATGATGCAAGGCAATTTAACAGTGGGAGAATACTATGTACGAAGATGGATGGATTCCAACCGTTTGTTATCAATGTAAGGCTGAGTGCAGTATCTTAGCCCTTGTCAAAAATGGGATTGTCCAAGAGGTGAAAGGAAATCCGCGGGCACGCGGCAAAATGTGCGTCAAGGGCATGGCTGGTATTACCTCCCTCTATTCAAAAGAACGTCTTACCCATCCCATGAAACGCGTTGGCGAACGGGGTGAAGGAAAATTCGAACGGATCAGCTGGGATGAGGCCATGGAAATGATGGAGACAAAGCTGCGAGCACTCCATGAAAAAGGTGAAGGACATAAATTCACCTACTCAATGTTCCCACACTCCGCATCTGATCCCAAATGGCGTTTTGTCAATGCCTATGGCGGATTCATATCCACCGGCCTGCCGCACTGCGATTCGGGAAAGATCATGGCCCACCTCCACACCTTCGGTTGTTTCCCCAATCACCATATCGCCCCCATGTATTTTTCGGTCCCCAAAGGCGGCCTGATGATTCTCTCCGGCAGACACCCCTTCGGCTGTATGGATGATGCCTGTGTGGCCAAAGATATTCTCGATGCCAAGGAGAGAGGTGCCAAGCTCATCGTTATCGATCCCATCTTCAGGCCCGAGGCTGCCAAGGCCGATTGGTGGATTCCGATCAAGCCGGGCGGCGACGCCGCCTTCTTTCTCGGGGTGTGCAATTACCTGCTGCTTAACAATCTCCATAACAAAGAATTCTGCGACAAATGGGTCCGTGAAGGCGATATGGAAAAATTGCTGGACTACATCGCCGACAAGAGTCCGGAAAAGATGAGTGCTATCTGCGAAGTTCCGGCAGCTGACATAATCAAGCTTGCCAAGATGGTGGCAGAGGCACCATCAGCCTGCATTGACGCCTTCAAGTCCATTATGTATGGAAACGCCATGGACTGGGGACAGGTCTGGTCCATCTTTCTGGTGATTACCGGAAACCTCGATAATCCCGGTGGTCAACCCTTGCCCGAGCTGACCCCCATGGCCCCGGTCAATCCGGTACCGACCCCACCAAATCTGAAAGAACTCGGCTATCATCGAACCGGGCCAAACAGGGAAAAATTTGACCATTACAATTTTATTCTCGAGCCAACCTGGTATGCTGCCCAGGCCATAAAGGAAGGAAATCTGAAAATTTTCTTTGCCACAGAATGCAACCCTGCCTTGAGTGAAATGGGGGCTGCGGCCTGGCGAGAGGCCGTTTCCATGAAAGACGATGACGGCAATTACATGCTCGATTTCTTCATGGTTTCGGAAATTCTACCATCGGAAACCATGAAGTGGGCCGACCTGGTGCTGCCGGATCAGACCAATTACGAGAGATGGGAACTACTCTATATGCCCTGGTGGTACAATTACAGTCATGGCGCCTCACTCTGTCGGCCGGTGGTAAAACCTGTGGGAGAAGCCAGACATACTAACAATGTGATAATAGAACTCGGCAAACGCATGTTCCCTGAATTTTTCGCCTTTAAGGATGATGTCGAATACTACGACATCGAACTTGGCGGAGTCGGTATGTCTATAGACAAACTCATGGAAAACGGTGGCTTGTGGTCCCCTGGGACTGTTGGTTTTTATAAGTATAAGGATAAGAAAAAGTTTGATACGCCATCCGGGAAAATTGAGCTTGACTGGAATATGTATGCAGACATTAACCAGCAGTGGCCAAGCCCGGAACTGCCGCTGGAATACAGAAAAGAGGAAGATAACTTCCCGTTTATTCTTATCAATTTTCGTACCATATTCCTGAACAATACCGGGGCATGGTCCCATAACAATGCCCAGCTTCGGGATCCTGTCTCAGGTCTTGATTCCAACCCGATCATGATCAATCCGATAGATGCCAGCAGGCTCGACATTAATGAAGGGGATACCGTTTTCCTGGAATCAACGACTGGCAAAGTAAGCTCCATTGTGCAGCTCACTGAAAAGATTAAACCTGGTTGCATCGGCATCATCCATGGCTTCGGCCAGACGGTGGGTCAGGTTGCAACAATGGTTTCCTGCTTCAATGACAATGAACTCATAGCAGACGCCGGATCGCATTTGGACGAGCAGGATCTGCGTGGCGGCGAAGCTCATGTATCTACACGGGTTACCATATACAAGTAAAAGGAGTTCATAATGAAACAACTAAGCATCATGGTAGATATGGATCGTTGTATCGGCTGTAAGACCTGTGTGGTCGCCTGTCGAAATCATCATAACCTGGTCAATCATCGCTCTCACATGCCTGGAGAAATTCCTTTTTACATCAAGGTGGAATCGCAGGCAGAAGGAACCTTTCCGCACCTGAAAGAGGATTTCTGGGTATCGCCCTGTAAACATTGCAAGACAGCACCCTGTGCCACAGCATGTGAGTCAGGAGCTATCCGCAAAGACGCGCAGACCGGTATTGTCCTGATTGACAAGGACAAATGCACGGGAGCAAAAAAATGTATAGAAAAATGCCCCTATAACGTCATCCAATTCAATGCTGAAAAGAATTACGCCCACAAGTGCAACATGTGCTATGACAGGGTGGTCCATGGTGAAGAACCTGTCTGCGTCGAGATCTGTTTGACCAATGCCTTGAGTTTCGGTGAAAAAGAGATCCTCAAAATGCAGGCCCAGGCCAACGGTAAGGAGATCATAAAGGCCATGAGCAGCCAATCGATTATTTATGTTAAATCGTCCAGCTAGCTGAACATTACTTCAAATCTTCCATTCACAGAGTGATCATAAACCCAAAAAGGTGGCAAGAAGACTTTCCGGATTTTCCCTGTCCAGTAAATCTCTTGCCGCCTTCATCATTCAGCCACGGTAAGAATTGCCGGTAGATGTGAATATGGCCTCATCCATCAGGAAACCCATGACGTATGCATAAAAAACTCAATTCAGTACATATACGGATCGGCGCCATCAATAAGAGAGAATTTGAGCGGGACGTCTATCGTCCCGGCGTTATTTCCTTGTCACGCATCATCTGGGGCTCGCTCGGTGGTGGACTATTGCTGACCATCATTGGCATCCTATCCATATCTACAGGAATTGCAGTGCTTTATCCACCTCTGGCCGCCACCTGTTTTATCAATTCTACCTGCGTATACTTGCGTGTCGCACGCCCCAAACCCGTCATCGTCGGCCATTTTGTCGCCTCAATAGGTGGGCTGGCAGGAGTCTGGGCAGGCGAATTCCTGGCTGGCGGAACGGAACTCGCCGTTCCACTGAAACTCGGTCTGGCCGTTCTTTTTGCTGCTATACTGATGCAGGTCTTTGACGCCGATCATCCTCCGGCTGCGGCCACCGCCGCCATCCCCGCAATCTTGCCATTACCTATGCCTGTACATCTGTTTCCAGTGTACATGGCCTGGGGCGCAACTATCACAGTGCTTTTCGCTTTTGCTTGGAACAGGGTCTGGTTTGAGTTTCCGGCAAAAGATGACGATCATCGCATCAAACATGCCGGACTGTTTATGGATAGATCGCAGATTTTAGGCTTGGGGTTTTGTGTACTGAGCTTTGTGTTGATGTCTTGCAAGGAGATTGCACCGTCGCTTCATTCCATTGGCATTTGGCTTATGACACTTGGTGTTCTCGTCTTAGGATTACATCATTTGTATGATTTTTTTAGTGCTGACAGGGTCATCATACCTAAAGTGACGTAAGGCGACATAGGACATACAGGCTGTTGTTCAAGAAGAGTGAAAATTTCGGAAACCATTATTGGCAGGATCAGCTAGAAGAGAGAAGGCTTCCTCCTGAATCTGAGTCGATTGACTCTGACCTGCCCTCAAAGAACAGGTTTCTCCTTTTCCAACAAAAACAAAAGGCCTGATATCAATACGATATCAGGCCACTACAATCAAGATTGGGGGATTCCCTTGTCTCTCCGTTCCCTTATTCCTCTATGTGTTCACCGCTTATATTAATATCCACGTACACCTTGGTGGAATCCACCAACTGTGGTTGATACACTCCTCCTCTATCTGTCCAATGAAGCTCTTGCAACAGGGCAGTATTACAGGGGACTGTGTATGTAGTCTGCTGCATCTTGCCCTCGAAGGTGGTGTAATTCGCCTCCTGATCGAGACTGAAAGTCAACCGATACCATCCTGTTCGGTCTTCCTCCCCACCCTTCTGTTTCCAGGCCAGATTCCAATTATAGAGATAGACGATCTTGCCCGCACCATCAATCGTGGCAGAGTACCAAGTCGGCCTGGCATGTATACCGAAACCCTCATAGACCGCACTATCGAAAAGAGTATCTCCAACCGGGGTACCTCCTTGCCCAGTAAGTTTCTGAATGGTAAGCCGGGCGCAGACGCTATAGACGGTAGCTGTACTGGATGCATAGGTCGCATCCTCGTTTGTTCCCCAGATCTCATCTAGCTCTTCACTCTCTTCCTCCGAACTCATGAATAAGGAAAAATCCTCACCTTCAGGGAGGGGATAACAGAGCGGAGGCGTAACGGAAAACGATGTCATATCATATCCCTGCATGCCCCCCGTTGGTAGTTGATCCGTGGAAAGAGTAACACCTATGGGGATGACTGACATGTCGTTCCATTCTTTATTAATAATATCCTCAGACCAATCCACCGTCACCTCCACAACTTGAGGATCGAGATTATTCAAGGCATCAGCACTCCACTCTGCCTGCCAGTTGCTGGTGGCATCCTGCTGCAAAAAATACTCCGTGGAGTCATAGCAATATGCTGTTCCCCAAGTAGAAGAGGTACTGCTGCCTGGTAAACCTGATCCTTTATCGCTATTCGCCGGTAACCCTCCCAGACCATACCCTTCTGCAAAAATGGCCGGAACGGAAAGATTATTAGACAACTCCTCTTCCTCTCCTGGTTCAGCCACTGCATTGAATGAGGTGGCCGACAGGAAGAGAAGACCAGTGCAAGCAAATGCCCAGGCAGATGGTATCAATGGATGTTTTTTCATCAATCATTCTCCTTTGTCTCTGCAGAATTTGTCTTGTCTGACAGACTGTAACTGTCAGACCTCCTTTGTTTCATTCCCTCTCTCTTTCCAGGCAACGACTTACTGCACAATAAAGGCACCTGGCCAAACAGGGGCTGCATCCCTGTCAGGAGCGTAGAACTGAACAGTCCAAACCTCCTGCTCGAAAAGGGCACGCGACAGAACCCAGCCTAGCAGCTCCTCTGTCTTTGTCGCACTCATTCTTTTTCCTTTTCTTGTCCTTGGCAAAAAGTATCTTCCTCATCCAGTATGTTGGCAAAATAATTTGGTTACCGGACTGCTGTCAGCTCCAGACAAGCAATCAGAAAAGATCGACAGACAAGCAAAGTCCTTCTTATTATAAAGAGTACAGCAACAGAGGTAACAAAAAGGCAACAAAGAGGTAACGAATTGTAATTTATATCAAATAACAGATTTAAAACGAATGAGGGGAGAGACAAACGAGTAAGGAATTGCTTTTACAGACAGCCTCCCAAAAAGGAAAAATGGGACGTTCATGGCTGATCGGATGTCGCCTGCGGCGACTCTTTTTTACTTCCTCTCCTCCCTGAGCTCAAGGTTTCACTTCTCTGCTCTTATCCCAAAAAAAACTTCCTGGAAGGAGGGCTCTTTCTATTCCAATGCCAATTCTACCGGCCGGCTGAGAGGAGAAAAAAGGGCCTCAGCCCGATAGCTGCTACGAACCAGAGGGCCGGCTTCAACCTGCAGAAATCCCATGGCCAGTGCTTCGCTCTCTAATTGCTGGAACGTCTCTGGCTGCACATAGCTGATCACCGGATAATGGTCTTTCCCCGGGCTGAGATATTGTCCCAACGTCACTATCTGGCAACCAATCTCTCTGAGGTCTGTGAGGACCATCCTGATTTCGTCTCTGGATTCTCCCATTCCCAGCATCAGTCCGGATTTTATCAACATGCCCCTGGTGCCGGTCGCTGCCCTCTGCAGGAGATCGAGGCTTTGCCGGTAGTTGGCGCCAGGACAGATCCGCAGATAGAGGCGCGGTACTGTTTCCAGATTATGGCCTATCACCTCTGGCCTGGCCTGGAGGATCAGCTGGAGGGATTCTCTGTTACCCTTAAAATCGGGAATAAGCACTTCAATGGTACAGGCAGGAGCAAGGGTCCTGATCTCCTCCACGGTCTCGACAAAGAAAGAGGCCCCGCCATCCACGAGATCATCACGAGTGACCGAGGTAATAACTGCGTGTCTCAGACCCAGCGCAGAAACAGCTTGGCCGACGCGTCGAGGCTCTTCTCTATCTGGCGGAGTGGGGCATCCCGTTTGAATGGCACAAAAGCGGCAGTTCCGGGTACAGATTTCTCCGAGAATGAGAAAGGTAGCTGTCCCATTTGACCAGCACTCACAGATATTCGGACACCTGGCCTTGTCGCAGACGGTGTTGATGTGTTTTTCCCGGATCAGGGCTCGCAGTTTTTGATAGGTGGGGCCATGGGGAAGTGAAACTCGAAGCCAGGGTGGTTTTTTCATCTCTGCAGGTCTCCTTTCAGGTCGGCTCGACTGCAAATACTCTTTGAAAGGCCCATTCGACCCTATCCATAACCTCTTCCATGACAATCTCCCGCTCAAGGATACGAGAGAGTGAGGTCACATTTCTATCCTTGATTCCACACGCTATAATTTTATTAAAGTAGGAAAGATCGGTATGGACGTTGAGGGCAAAACCATGTTGAGTCACTTGATTGGCATCGACCTTGATGCCAATGGCCGCCACTTTTTCCCCTCCCACCCACACCCCTGTGTAAAATCCATGCCCGGAAGGTTTTTTAAGCCTTGTTCCTCTAAGCCCCCAACACTGCAGGACACTGATAAGTACTTTTTCCAGCCTGCGTATATAAAGAACCGCCTCCCGCGGACCTTTTGCCAACTGGATGACCGGGTAGCCAATGAGTTGTCCCGGGCCATGAAAGGTCACATCGCCACCGCGATCCACCTTGTAAACAGCAATATTATTCTCTTTGATCCACTGCTTGGAGGCCAACACATTGTCGCTGTTGCTGTTGTATCCCAGGGTATAGGTGGGAGGATGTTCCAGCAAGAGCAGGGTATCCGGCGCCTGACTCGAACTGCGGGCTCCGGCAAGGTTTTGCTGCAACGCCCGGGCGCTCATGTATTCGACAGTTCCAAGCCGTCGAAATTGGCAGCATCCTGAGGCAAGGGTATTCACAGTTTGATCGAATAGGATGGACATCTCTTTCTGGTACACGATGCTCAGCCACTGTCCACGTTTCACGACAAGATTGAGTTGTGCTCACCGGACAGCTTGTTTGCAAGCTACTTATTGATAAAATGGGTGGCACTGCCGAGAAAAATATCAGCGGCTTCTCCTTGAGTCTCAGAGAGGGTGGGATGGGGATGGATAGAGAGGGCGATGTCCTCTGCCAGGGCTCCCATCTCTATGGCCAGAACACTTTCGGCAATCAGTGTCTCTGCGTTGCGTCCGACGACTCCAGCTCCAAGAAGACGACCTGTATCAGGTTCAAGAATCAACTTGGTCAGTCCATCCGGACTGGCCATGGTTGCTGCACGTCCTGATGCACTCCACGGAAAACGGCTTATCTTTACCTCAACATGGTTCTGGCGGGCTTCTCCTTCAGTGAGACCGCACCAGGCCACTTGCGGATCGGTATACACCACGGCCGGGATCGCCCTGTTATCAAAGGCAGAAGGCAATCCAGCGATAACTTCCGCAGCCACCTTTCCCTGACGAAGGGCACGATGGGCAAGCATGGGACCTCTTGTCACATCACCTACCGCATAGATATTGGGAACCATGGTCTGCTGTTTTTCGTTCACTGTCAGGAATCCTTTTTCATCTCTCTCGATGCCAGCTTTTTCAAGCCCCAGATCGGCAGTGTTAGGGGTTCTGCCCACAGCCACCAGAACCTTGGCAAAGCGCTCCTCCGTCTTCACCCCTGTTGAGGAGGTGAGTACCACGTCTACCCCATCTTCCCTTTCCTGCAACGACGAGAGTGTTGTCTGCTCATACACCCGGGCACAGATCTCTTTCATTCTTCTCTGCAGGGGAAGAACCAGGTCCCGGTCTACCTTGCGCAGCATCTCACTGCGCACAACCAGGCTTACTCGGCTCCCCAGAGAGGCATAGACCTGGCCCAGTTCAAGACCGATATAGCCGCCACCGATCACCAATAATGATTCGGGGAGCTCATTCAGCTCGAGGGCCATTGTTGAATCGATGATGTTGCCACCCGCTTTAACTTGGACCGGGGGAGGCAGAAACGGAGAGGAACCGGTGGCAATGATAGCATTTTTAAAGCGTATATGGGCCACATCACTGCCAAAGAGTCTTACTGTATCGGGACCTTCAAATACGGCCTGAGCTTTAAGCCACTGGATATCGCGTTTTTTGCTGAGGTCTGTCAACCCCTTTGCCAGCCGTGTGGTGATGCTTTCTTTCCAGCTCTTGATAGCCGCAAAATCGATTTTTGGCTGGGCAAAGAAGAGCCCCATATCCTTGGCTCTGGCGGCATCGTAGATCAGTTCAGAGAGGAAGAGAAGGGCCTTGGAAGGGATACAGCCTGTAAAGAGACAGACGCCGCCTGGCTGGGCCCTTATATCCACCATGGTAACATCAAGACCCAGATCTGCAGCCCGAAATGCCGCTGCATAGCCCCCCGGACCTCCACCAATGATCAGCAGGTCTGTTCGTTGGCTCATTTCTCCTACAACCATGGGGCTACTCCTCTTCCTGAAACAGGATTGCCAGCGGATCTTCAAGGACCTTGCGGACAATATTGAGAAAGCGTGCGGCCTGGGAACCATCATTGACCCGATGATCAAAGGCCAGAACCAGAGGAAGAATCAGTCGCGGTACAATGGTACGGTTTTTCTCCTCGTCTTCCACCACGACCGGTTTCCAGCGCGCCTGTCCCAGGCCAAGAATGGCGGTTTCAGGAAAATTAATAATCGGGGTAAAGGATGTGCCGCCAAGGGCACCAATGTTGGTCAGGGTAAATGTGCCTCCCTTGAGCTGTTGAACGGTCAATTTTGCCTCGCGGGCCAGACGACTCAAGCTGGGCAGTTCAACAGCCAGCTCAGCCAGGGACTTTTTATCGACATCATTGATGACCGGCACAAGAAGACCACGCTCCGTATCAGTAGCCACGCCAATATTATAAGAATGGTTGAGGATTATTTCCTGACGTTCAAGGTCCAGGCGACCATTAAAGGCAGGGTAGGCCTTGAGGGCCATGACCGCAGCCTTGAGGGCGAAGGTGGTCAGAGTTAAGGCGCCACCGTGCTCCGCTACCTGCTTTTTATATTTTTTTCGTTCTCCTTCCAGATGGGTAATATCGGCTTCATCCATGTGCGAGACATGGGGAATCTGCTGCCAGGAAAGGGCCATCTGACGGGCGATGACACGACGAACCGAGTGCAGGGGAACCCGTTCCTCACGCCCCACCGCCGGGCCGGCCTGTGGAGGCTGTGCCTGCGGTGCAACCTGTTCTGGATGTTCTTCGACACTGGTGCGGACGTCTTCGGAAGTAACCAGCCCCCCAGGTCCTGTGCCTTTGACCTCTGCAAGGGTCACACCGAGCTCCCTGGCCAGACGGCGGGTGGCCGGTGAGGCCGGAACAATCCGACCTTGCGCTTGTGGCAAGGAAACAGATTTTGCCGTCGATGGCGGTGGCAGAGTTTCCTCAACATGAGGAGTCGGGGTACTCGTTTCATTTTCTTCCTCTCCCCCTGCATCCTCCTCGCCTTCTCTGGAAAATTCCATCATGCTGTCCCCCACCTGGACGATATCGTGGGCCTTTACATGAATGGCCACAATCCTTCCCGTAAATGGAGAGGGGATTTCCACGGCAGCTTTATCGGTCTCAACGATAAGAATAGGTTGGCCTTCAATGATACTGTCACCGAGAGCAACCTGGACCTCGATTATTTCCCCCTCATGGATGCCTTCGCCGAGATCTGGGAGCTTAAATACGCGCATATGCATTCTCTTCGTCAGTTAAGTTAGTAAATACCATTGCCGACAACGGTCAGGAGGCCAATGTTTCTCGAACCGCTCGAACAATTCGCATCGCATTGGGCATATATGCCTTCTCCCTGGCAAAAAGGGGATAAACGATATCATACCCGGTTACTCTCTTTACCGGTGCTTCAAGGTAAAAAAAGGCTTCCTCCATCAGGCGGGCCATGATCTCCGCCCCTGGACCGAAACTGCGATGGGCCTCATGGACGACAACCGCATGTCCTGTTTTACGGACCGACTCGGTGATAAGGGTATCATCAAGCGGTGAAAGAGTTAACAGGTCAAAGACCTCTACTTCTATGCCATGCTTTGCCTTGAGCACTTCTGCCGCATCAAGGGAGAGCGGGATCATCGCCCCATAGGCAACAAGAGTAACATCGCCTCCTTCTCGAACCTTTACAGGCACACCCAGGGGAAGCGTTTCCTCTTCTTCCGGCACCTCTTCCCTGAAGGCCCGATACAGTGCTTTGGGCTCAAAGAATATTACCGGGTCAGGGTCACGAATAGCACTGACCATCAGTGCACGACTATTTCTCGGCCCTGACGGGATGACCATTTTCAGACCGGGTGTGTGGGCATAATAGACCTCTCGACTTTCCGAATGATGTTCCAAGGCGCGAACGCCACCGCCATAGGGAGCGCGTAATACCATCGGCACATGATATTTCCCCTGCGAGCGATGGCGCAGACGGGCCGCATGGGATTCCAGCTGATGAAAATTGAAATAGGTGAAGCCGGAAAACTGAATTTCACATACCGGGCGCAATCCATAGACAGCCATCCCAATGGCAGCACCAACAATGCCAGATTCAGCAAGGGGGGTATCAATCACACGTTCAGCACCAAATATATCTATCAGCCCGTCGGTTACTCGGAAAACTCCGCCATCAACGCCCACATCTTCGCCAAGGAGCATGACCCGATCATCTTTTTCCATCTCCTGTCGCAGGGCCAGATTCAAGGCCTGAACCATTGTCAATTTAGCCATTTTTTTCCTCCTTCTGGTCAAGTCTCCACTGCTCAAGCATCTCTTCACGCTGACGCAGAAGGTGGGGCGAAAGCTCAGCATACTGATGAGCAAACATATCTTCAGGGGCACCCAGTTCATTCATCAATTTTTCTGAACGTTCCACTCCCCCCTGGATCTCGGCCTTGATTTCTTCTTCATACTGTTGTGTCTTTTCCTCCGCAAGAACCCCTTTGTTGAGAAGATAGGTCTGGAAACGACGAATGGGATCACGAGATTCCCACACTTTTACATCTTCATTGTTTCGATATTTAGTCGGATCATCGGCGGTGGTATGCAGCCCCATACGATAGGTAAGACATTCAATAAGGGTCGGACCTTCTCCGGAACGCGCTCGTTCAATGGCCTGTGCACTTGCTGAGTAAACGGCAAGAATATCATTGCCATCGACTTGAACACCTGGAAAGCCATAGCCGATTGCCTTTTGGGCAATCGTTTCAGATCGCGTCTGTTTGGAAAGCGGCGTTGAAATCGCCCATTGGTTATTTTGACAGACAAAAATAACCGGCGCCTGAAAAACACCGGCAAAATTTAAGGCCTCATGAAAATCACCCTCAGACGTCGCCCCATCTCCAAAAAAAGTCATGGCCACATCCGGCGTCTGGCGATATTTCATTGCCATTGCAATGCCGACTGCATGAAGGGTCTGGGAAGATACAGGAATTGCCAGGGGCAGATCATTGCGATCTTCTTCAACAGCCCCTCCCTCATCATATCCGGCATAATAGAGGATGGTATTTTCCATGGACTTTCCCCGCCAGATCTCCGCCAGACCTTCTCGAAACGCCGGCGCCATCCAATCAGAAGGTTTCAAGGCGGCAGCAGCTCCCAGTTGAGAGGCCTCCTGACCGGTCAGGGGGGGAAAGGTGCCAATCCTTCCCTGGCGCTGGAGATTCAACATCCGTTCGTCAAAGCGTCGTCCGAAAAGCATATAGCGGTAAAGTTTCAACAAAAAGTCTTCCGGCAGCTCAGGTTCGAGTGTTTGATCGACATTGCCATTCTCATCGAGTATGGACAGGTATTCCAGTTGATGGGTAAAAAGAAGGGGTTTTTTGGGCATCTTCAACTCCTTTATCTATTGTTCACGATACAAAGAGGGAGTGCAAACGTTGCCACCGCCATAAAGGCGTGCTGTAACTCTTCTGCTGTACTCTGCAAAAGCAGCCATCCGTATGATTCGGTCAGAGAGAACCAGCCTTGCACCACTACGGAAGAGTACCGCCCTTTTTCTCTATTACACTCAGTGAGAGACCAATAACCGTCTGTTCTCCTGAATAACTACTCCTTCACTCCTGCTGGCAGTTGACAAAAAAAGAGGAGTAAATGAAAACGCACTACCAATCCATCGCCTCTTATTCTTGAATGACTCCGGTCCCATTACAGGTTGGGCAGGGCAAATCTGGACTGCATTGGCAGTCGTTCCAATCATCATCGACTTGATTTCCTCGCCACTCACTGTTACAGACACAGGTCCCTGTTATAATCTTTTCGCCACAACATTCAGGACATTCTTTTTCGCTCTTCTTCTCGGTCATGATCTACCTCCAATAGAAAAATGGTTCCTCTCTCCAGGTACCGTTACCTGGAAGGTTCCACAATGGTATTCATTCTCGGCCTCTGAATACACATACCTGAAACTTTAGTAACTGCATCCATTTGTTGGCAGCCAATTCACTGCAGATTGAAAAAATCCACAAAAATTGATTATGTTGTGCCACGGTAAGGGATAAGGCCTGATTGTGTTTCCCAATTATTTTTTGTTTTCATGGTCGAATCTCCCATTTTGTTGCGCAGTGAAAAGGACAATTGCCTTGCACTACCTGACAATGCTCTCTTTTTTTACATAAACGAAAAGCTCTCCCCATTCATTGGAAATCCAAGCCTATCCTTCTTCACTCCCATAACGGACAAAGGCCTATGCCGGAATATAAAAATTCCCGGAAAGGCCTTTGTGCTGTCAGCTGCCAAATGCTGTCATCCATTTCAAGTCCTGTGCGGTAGAGGAGAGAATGAAAAACGCTTATTTCAATATGTCAGACTGTATATCCATACTACATTGTAGGACAGGAACATCCTTTTTACAATAGGACTTATTCCTGACCCGGAACAAATCGAATACCAAAGAAACCACAACCAGCAGCAATAAGCCAGCAGAAGACGATAATTTTGTCCTCCAATATTGAGCAAAGACCCTGCTTTCTATACGTTCAAACAATAAATACTGCCAGGAGCATTCCAGTCACCTGGTCAAAATAAAAATAGATTGTTCTGAGGGCCATTTTTCCCAAAAATGGCCCCTCAGCAAAAGAAGACTGCCGTAGCGAGTCAAAATGTGAAGAAAAGAGAGAAGCTGATGAGTGGAGAACGAGCAAAAGCGTATCACCTCCATTGAGGCGGGTAACCGCAGATCCAATCAAAGATAATTTTGATACTATCGTATCCCCTTGGCCTGTGAAGGAATTTGTCTGTAAGTATAGGACCGACGGTGAAATTTATCAACCCCTTTGTCAAGGAGACGACTTTTTGTCCCCAAGGCTACTGCCCGGCTTCTCCCCCCGCTACAAATGTCAAAAGGACAAGGGTCTCCCAGCAATGCGCTGCACGAGTTGAAGACATTGCCTGGCAATAAAGGAGAGTAACAGAAAAGAGGAGCGCAGGGAATATTGGTCATGGGCGGCAAAAGGGAGGGCCATGAGATTTCCTGGCTTTAATCCAGCAGAAACGCCTAACCATCTCCTTGATGTCCCCGCTTCGCGGGAACATCACCCCGGATGAGTAACGCTTTTATCACGATCTAATATCAAGGTAAATCGGACCATGCGGGACATCAAATGGATCGAGGTAGACGCAGACGGCGCGCTACTCATCCGGGGTGTTATTTACATTGACAATTATCGTTTTATTACTAGATTTTTAATAGTACCACTGTGTGGTGTCTCAAGAACAATAACAGCGATAAGAAATCGCTTTTAAAAAATATTATGTGGAGGATCGAAACGAAGTGTTCTCTATGACAGTTGCTGGCGTAAAGACTATTGTCTTTCAAGAGAGATCCGGCTCCATCCAATAGTTGGATTTTTCCAAGGAGATAGCAAAGAGAACCGAGACCCGTATTTCCCCCCCAAAAGAGGGAGATGTTACAAAGAGACAAAATGAAGTGGTTGATTCGTTTCTGACGTCTCCTTGTTGGTAACTATTTCTTCAACTGAGAGGTGCAACATGTCTGCTATTGAATGTGCTGGAAAAACAATTCAAATTGATGAGCACGGATTTCTTGCTGACCTTAATGATTGGAATGAGGACGTCGCTCAAGTGCTGGCAACACGAGAAGGGGTTGAGACCCTGTCGCGAGAACAGATGGAAATAATATCTTTTATGCGCAAATATTATCTAAGAAACAAGGTGTTTCCCATCCTCAATCAATTATGTAAAGTTGTGCATCAATCAAAAGAATGTGTCAATGAACAATTCATCAACCCCGAAAAAGCGTGGAAGATAGCAGGACTGCCCAAGCTAGACGGCATTCATTTTATTACCATGGATGGGATAAATTACAAAATGGAAGAATGCTGTTAACTGCAAAGGAATATCCCGTCCGCAATCTGCCTGGAGAGAAAGTCTTGGTCGAGATTCGTGAGGGGCTGAAAACAGATGGCCTCTCCCTTCAACTCCGCTGCAACCATCATCAAGCCGACAAGCGTTCAGCCTGTCAGCTTGATGGATGGACCGGCCACGCTGGTGGCCGGTCTACATAGCCAACGGTGTAGATATTACTTCTTCCGCTCCGCCAGGGCCTCGGCTATGTGCCGGACTCGCAACCCGTCTTTACGCATTTCAGCCCCACCCCGCAGTTGCATAACGCAGCCCGGGCAATCGCTGACCAGCTCGCCTGCGCCGCTGGCCTTGACGTTATCGAGCTTCTTATGAAGGAGCTCCCGGGACTCCGCCGGAAATTTCATGGAAAAGGTACCACCAAAACCGCAGCACACATCTTCCTCAGCCGATGGAGCATAGTTCAGACCTGACTGCCTGAGCAACTCCCGCGGCGCCTCTGTCACTCCCAAGCCCCGGCAAAGATGGCAGGGGGAGTGATAGGCCGTTTTGCCCTGGCCGCCCTCCTCCTTGAAATCGTCCTTGCCAACTCCAAGCACATCATAGACAAACGAACTGAAATCGATGACCTTTTCGGAAAAAACACGCGCCTTCTCAGCCAGCTCCGGATCATCCCCCAACATCCTGGGATAGGTGTGTTTGAGGTGGGAGGCACAGGAGGCACAGAGGGTAATAATGTAGTCGAATTTGCTTGGGTCCATGGCCTTGACGTTCTGCTCAGCCACATCACGGGCCGGCCCACTTTCACCCATCATCACCAATGGCAGGCCACAGCAGGATTGCCCCATGGGATACTCCATAGCCACCCCGTGTCCATCCATCACCCGAACCCCGGCCTTCATCTGCTCCGGATAAACGAAATCCTGTACGCAGCCTGAAAACAGGGCCACTCGATACCTGGGATTGTCGACCTGGGGCCTGATCTCCGGCCACTCGTCGCGGAAGGCCTTATCGGCCACCCCGGGCAGGGCCCGAAAGTCCTGGCCCTTGCCGAAAATCATAGGCAGATGGCGAAGATACCCCGTGCTGCCGTCCTTGATGGGTTTCTGTCCCCACTTGGCAGTTTTCAGCAGGGTATGAAACAGCTTGCGGTTGCTCATCACCTTTCCCAGCAACACACTGGGCAGGGCATGGCCTTCCTCGTCTTGAATACGGGCATGAACCTTCTTGATCAGTCTAGGCAGATCAATGCCGGCAACACAGGCCTCTTTGCAGGCCCCACAGTTGATGCAGTTCTGGACCAGATTTTTGGCCTTGTCGCGGCCGTGGAAGAAATAGGTCAGGAGCAGACCGATGGCACCGATATAAATGTGGCCCATACGATGGCCACCCACCATCCGATACACCGGACAGACATTGGCACAGGCTCCGCAGCGCACGCAACGCAGGATCTGTCTGAAATCCGGATCCTGGGCCATGGCCAAACGACCATTGTCCAGGAAGACGATATGATACTCCTTTTTGCCCTGCGGACCGGTGGCGCAGGCGTTGGCACCGGTTATCCAGGTCACATACGAGGTAATTGCCTGGCCGGTGGCGTTTCGCGGCAGGGCCTTGATGATACGCAGAGCGTCATGCAGGGTAGGCGTCAGCTTATCCACGCCGCACAGTGCAACATGGACCCTGGGCAGAGTTGTCACCAGACGGGCATTACCCTCATTGGTAACAAGGCCGATAGCACCAGTCTCGACAACGGCGAAGTTGGCACCGGAAATACCCATATCCGCCTCGATGTACTTGGCGCGCAGTTCGCGACGGGCGACCTTGACCAGCTTTTCTATGTCCGAATCCTGTTCCTTTTTGGTCACATCGGTGAACAAATCGGCCACCTGATAGCGTGACAGATGAATGGCGGGCATGACCATATGAGAAGGTCCTTCATGACGGAGCTGAATGATCCACTCGCCAAGATCGGTCTCGGTGACCTCCAGACCATCGGCCTCCAGCCGGTGATTGAGCAGCGTCTCCTCAGCGGTCATAGACTTGGATTTGACAATCTTTTGACAGCCGTTGTCCTTGGCGATTTGGCAGATGATCTCGTTGGCCTCGGCCGCAGTCTTGGCCAGATGGACATGCACCCCGGCCTGTTCGGCCTTGGCCCGGAACTCTTCATACAGTTCAGGCAGACGGACGATAGCCGCGTCTTTAGCCCCTGCTATCTCGGCAATCAGGGCCTTTTCATTCATTCCGGCAAAGGCCTTGACCCGGTTGGTGCGATAGGCCTTGGCAAAGGAATCCATGGCCTTGCGCAAAAACTCATCATCAATGGCCTCCTGGCACTGGTCTCTGTATTCTTTAAGGGTAGTCGCGTCCTGCATAATTATTTATCCTCCCATAACAAAATATGAAGCTCCAACGGTCCATGTACCCCAAGGGCCAATACCCGTTCAATGTCTGCAGTGCGGGATGCGCCGGTGATAAAAGAAAGATAGTTGGGGGTGCTGGCCATAAATTCCAGCAATTCCGGCTCGGCATCAAATGAGGTCGCCCGCAGTTTTGATTGAGGCAGTACCGCCACATGGGTTTCACAGACCATGGTAGCCAGACGCACTTCTTCACTGGAGGAGTCCAACACCAGGGTGCCGGTTTCGGCAATGCCGAGATCACAGACGGTAAAACCAATATCCAGTCCCCCCAGGTGCCGGCGCAGACCATGGTCAATCAGTTCAAGCCCCTTACCTTCACACAGGGCCCGCAACGATGCAGTCCCTTCCGTATCCAGACCCGGTGCGGCAACGATCTTGCCGGTTTTTTCCCTGCACAGCTGCATGGAGGGCTCGGAGAGGTTCAGCTCGCAGCCGGAAACCAGCAACGGGCACATCTCCTTACCGTCACACAATGCTACGGTATAGGCAAAGGCCTCTTCCAGGGTCTTGACCCGGGACACCTTTGCGGATACCAGTTCCGCCTTGTCAATAAACGTATCCATCATATCCTGGATTGTCTGCATACCACCCTCCCTTTATTTTATGAAACCATGCCGGACTGCAACGTTGCTGCCCAGAACGGGCTTTCCCTAACAAGCTCCTGGCTGAGTACTTCAACGGCCTGCCGACCGATTTCAAGCTCCTCGTTGGTCCGTATCACCAGCACCTCCACCCTGCTCTCCGGGGCATTGATACGCATCCAGGCATCGGGGCACCGGTCGTTGGCAACCTTGTCCAGAGTGATCCCCAGACCCTGCAAGCCCGACAAAACACTTTCGCGGACCTCGCTGTCATTTTCGCCGATACCGGCAGTGAAGATTACGGCATCCACCCGGCCCAGCACTGCGAAATACATACCGATATATTTTTTGATGCGATAAACAAACATATCAAAGGCCAGCTGGGCCATTTCGTCGCCTTTCTGACGAGCAGCGTGAATATCGCGCATGTCGTTCAAGCCGCATACTCCCTTGAGACCTGATTCTCTATTGAGCATGGTATCAATGGCTTCTATGTCCATGCCCCTATTCCGGTGGAGAATGGCGTGAAGGGCCGGATCGACATCACCGCAGCGCGTTCCCATAACCGGGCCTTCCAGAGGTGTGATGCCCAGAGAGGTGTCCACACTGCAACCATTTTTCACCGCAGTCACGGAACAGCCGTTGCCGAGATGCAGAGTGATGAGGTTGCACTCCTGCACAGGTTTATCCAGAATTCTGGCGCACTCCCCGGCAACAAACTTGTTTGAAGTCCCGTGAAAACCATAACGGCGGATGCGGTCTTTTTCGTAAAGTTCATATGGCAGTGCGTAAAGAAAGGCATATGGCGGAATTGTCTGGTGAAAGACTGTGTCAAAGACTGCCACCTGCTCCACATCAGGAAAAAGCTCCATGGCCACCCGGATACCTTCCAGATTAGCAGAATTATGGAGGGGGGCCAGGACCACGTTGGCGGTAATGGCCTCAATGACTTTTTCAGTGACAAGCACCGGCTGCCGGAAAGACTCTCCTCCGTGCACGATCCGGTGCGCCACGGCATGGATCTCCGAAATGTCGCCAACCACTGGACCGTCCTGGCCATGGATGAGTTGCTCGATAACCAGCCTCATACCGCTGTTGTGATCGGGTATTGTTGGTGACCGCTGGATAAGCCTCTCGTTCTTGGTTCCCGGGTTGGTCCTGTTGGTCAAGCCACCGTGGACTTCACCGATACGCTCCACCAGTCCTGTAACCAGGACACGTTCCCTGTCCATATCCAGGAGCTGATATTTTATGGACGAACTCCCCGAATTAATAACCAGAATATTCATACTACAATCCCCTTTCCGCCTGAGCCTGGATGGCTGTTATAGCCACGGTATTGACGATATCGGGCACGGTACAGCCGCGGGACAGATCGTTGACCGGTTTTTTCAACCCCTGCAATACAGGACCTATGGCCACACCGTTGGAGGCGCGCTGCACTGCCTTGTAAGTGTTATTGCCGGTATTCAGATCTGGAAAGATAAAGACGGTGGCATGACCGGCCACATCGGAACCAGGCATCTTGGTTGCCGCCACCTTTGGGTCGATGGCAGCATCGTACTGCAGCGGCCCGGCAATTGGGAGCTGGAGGCCACGTTCGGCAATGAGCTTTCTGGCCATGGCAGTAGCCTCGATTACCTTATCCACGTCTTCTCCCTTGCCGGAATCACCAGTGGAATAACTGAGCATGGCCACTCGCGGTTCGATCCCGAAGATGCGGGCCGTCTCCGCCGAACTGATGGCAATCTCGGCCAACCCACGGGCATCGGGGTTCGTGTTTACGGCACAGTCAGCAAAGACCAGGACAGAGTTCTTGAGACACATGAGAAAGACCGAGGAGACGATTGATGACCCCGGTTTGGTCTTGATAAACTCGAAGGCCGGCCGGATGGTTTGAGCAGTTGTGGTCACCGAACCGGAAACCATACCGTCAGCCAGCCCCTTATAGACCATCATGGTCGCAAAATAGGTGGGGTCCGACATGCGGTCACGGGCGATATCCTCAAGCATCCCCTTGTGCCTGCGCAGCTCGACATACCTTGCCACAAATTCATCAAGATGCTCTGATTCACTGGGGTTGACAACCTCTGCCTCCTTGATATTGAGGCCGAAATTGGAAGCCCTGGTACGGATGTCCTCTTCTCGACCAAGCAAGACGAGATCAGCCACACCCCGGCGCAGCAGGATATCGGCGGCACGGAGAATGCGCTCTTCTGATCCTTCTGGCAAAACAATGCGTTGTCGATATCGAGCCGCTCTCTCCACCAGGGAATACTCAAACATCTTGGGTGTGACCTTGGATGAACGCCGGGTCACCACGCGCTGCCGCAGTTCAGAGACATTGACATGTCTGGCGAAGCAGCCCAGGGCAGTGGCAATACGCTGGCTGTCCTCAACCTCTATACGACCGTACAACTTGTTCAACAGCTGGATGGTCTGGTAGGTGTGGCCTGGAACCGAGATCACCGGAACAGGAACTCCGGTCCACCCTTCGATGAGCCGGTGCTCACTCTCGCCCGGCTGCAGACCACCGGTCAGGACAATGCCGGCTATGTCCGGATACAGACTGGAGAGCCGGGAGGAAAGACTGGCCAGTACGATGTCTGAGCGATCACCGGGAGTGATGATCAGACTGCCAGCCTTGATATAATTGAGAAAATTGCTGACCTGCATGGCCGCGATCACATAGTTGTCCACCACTGCACTCAATCCACTGTGTCCATAGAGTACCTGGCCATTGAGCCAGCGTTTAACGTCGTTAATCGTCGGCTTACCCAGGGTTTCATTCTCAGGAATACTATAGAACTGAATGAGCTGTTTGCATTGCACCTTGTCCTGGATATGACTGAGCATCTCCTCGGTAAAGCCTGCCGGCGCCCGGTTGATCACACAGGCCACCAGGTCCACCCCCTTTTCCTCCAGGGTGTCAATGCTCAACTGGGTGAAACTGGCCACCTCTTGTGGGGTCTTTTCCCGACCAGAGGACACCAGCAGCACCGGCGCTCCCAGGTTTGCCGCAATATCGGCATTGATGTTGAACTCAAAGGCCCCCTCCTTCCCCTTGAAATCTGTACCTTCACAGAAGACAAAATCATACTTGGCTTCAAGCTGCTTGTACCTGTTCAGGATAGTTTCATGGAGAAAGGCCTGCTGGCCTGAATTGATCAATTCCCGGGCCTGGGTCAAGGTATAGGCATAGGTATCCGCGTAGGGGACATCAAGGCGAAAATGACTGAGGACCAGATCGATATCGTGATCCCTTTCTCCGTCACACGGGTCATTGATGATCGGCCGGAAGATGGCCACCTTATTGAGCTCGCCCAAGATCATCTGCATGATCCCGAGCACCACTGCGGACTTGCCGCTCAGTTCTTCTGTTGCCGTTATATAGAGATTCTTGGCCATGGCGTTTTCCTCGTGAGACTGTTACCCCTCATTTTTTATGGAGTCAGCATAGAGCTCAATGACATGTTTCACCTCAATACCTGCATTTTTACGGGAAAGCATATCCGTAATATGGAGCATGCAGGCCGGGCAACTGGTGGCCAGGGTATCCATGCCGGAATTAATGATATTTTCAGCCTTACGGGTACCAATCTTTTTCGACAGATCGTAATGGGCGACATTAAAGCTGCCGCCGCAGCCACAGCAGCTGCCCGCTTCCCGCATTTCCTGGAAGGTACACCCCGCAGCCTTGATCATGGTACGGGGCTGAACGGTTATGGCCAGGGAATTCTTGAGATGGCAGGGGTCATGATAGGTAACCTTTTTACCGTTGGCCACCTCTGCTTCCTGCACGCCCAGGATATCGACCAGAAACTGACTGATATCCATTGTTTTGTCGGCCAGCTCTTTAATCTCCGCCCTGAGTGCAGGATCGCCTTTGAACATTTGCGGCCAAAGCTCCTTGATAGTCGAGGTACAGGTGGCGCAAGTGGTGAGCAGATAATCAAATTCGCCACTCATAAAACGGTGCATGTTCATGGCCACCAGCTTATCAAAGGTTGTGCCATCCCCACTGGACAGGGCCGGTATCCCACAACAGGCCTGCTTGGAGGGAAGAAATACTCCCACCCCCTTCTCCTTCAGCACCTTCAGCGCTGCCTCGCCCACATGGGGGAAGATCTTGTCAATAACGCAGCCGGTAAAAAAGGCAACCCTGAGGCCGCTTGCCCCGGCCGGAGTATCGAGCTGGGGCACAATCCGGTGCAGAGGAGTGGCGGCCAGAGTATTAAAATGACGGTCAGCCACCAGCGGCGCGTTGAAGCGGGCGCAGGAAGAACCGAGCATGTCATCCACTTTTTTGGTGAACAGGCCCTGGAAGGTAGCACCCATTCCCGTCAAGGCATTAAAAAGCCTGGGGTTCGCCAGCATACCGCGGAAGATCACCTGTTTCGTCTTTGACAGGCCGAAATAACCGGTCATGATGGCGCGGGCCTTGAGAAAGATATCCATGATCCTGACGCCACTCGGGCAGTTGGACTGGCAGGTACCGCAGAGCAGGCAGCGATTCAATTTTTCGTTGACACCGTCCGGATCGGCGAGCATCTCACGGGCCAGACCATCGAGGAGGGCCAGTTTGCCGCGGGTGACATCGGCTTCGCGTCCAGTCTGGGCAAATACTGGACACACGGCCTGACACATCCCGCAGCGCATACAGCTCACCAGCTGGTCATCCAGCTCTTTAAACATCTGAGCAAGTTGTTGTAAATTAGCCATGGAGACCTCCTAGCCTATGATTTTGCCGGGATTGAGAATACCTTTAGGATCGAGAACGGATTTCATACGGCGACAGTAATCCAGAGTGCCACTGTTCGTCTCAAGGACCATATACTTGGCCTTGGCCAGACCGATACCATGTTCACCGGAGAGGGTGCCACCAAGCTCCAGGGCACGGTTGAAGATCTCATCAATGGCCTTTTCAACCCGCTGCCACTCCTTGTGATCACGTTTGTCTGTCAAGATGGTCGGATGGAGGTTGCCGTCTCCGGCGTGACCGAAGGTACCGATGGTCAATGCAAATTTCTGGCTGATCTCATCCAGGGCCTGAATCATGGCCGGAATCTTTGAGCGCGGCACGGTGGCGTCTTCAAGGACACAGGTGGGTTTAAGTTTTGCCAGAGCGGGCAGGGCATCGCGCCTGGCCTGCCAGACTGCATTGCGTTCCGCTGCATCACTGGCAACTTTAAGTTTGCTGGCACCATGCTCTCTGCATATCTGCTCAACTCTGACAGCATCCTCCTCTACCTGGCCCGGATGGCCGTCCACTTCAATAAGGAGGAGGGCCGCTGCCTCGGTGGGCAGTCCGGCGTGACGAAAGTTTTCCACAGCACGGATGGTAAAATTGTCCATAATTTCCAGAGTTGCAGGTACGATCTTGGCAGCGATAATGGCAGACACCGTCTCGGAAGCACTCTTCATGGAGCTGAAAATAGCCATCATGGATCTGGAGGTCTTGGGAGGTGGAATAAGCTTGAGGATAAGCTTGTCGAAGACACCCAGCGTTCCTTCCGAACCGACCATCAACCCTGCCAGATTATAGCCAGAGGCGCACTTGACAGTGCGCGAGCCGGTCTTGACCAGATTACCATTCACATCCCAGAAATCGACGCCCATGACGTAATCTTTGGTCACCCCATATTTGAGACCGCGCAGTCCACCGGCATTTTCCGCCACATTGCCACCCAAGGTGGATACAGCCTGACTCCCTGGATCCGGCGGGTAAAAAAGACCACAGGCTGCCGCCTCCGTCGCTAGACTGGTAGTAACAACCCCGGGTTCCACCACGGCGTACATGTCTTCTTCATTGAGTTCCAGAATGCGGTTCAAACCGTTGGTGAGCACCACCACCCCGCCAGGATGGGGAATGGTCCCACCGGAAAGGTTGGTTCCAGCCCCACGCACAGTCAGCGGCAGACCATTATCGTTACAGAGTTTGACAGTTTTACCGAGAGCTTCACTATTCTCCGGGCGAACAACCAGAGACGGCATCTCCGAATCAAGCACAGCCGCATCATACGAATAGGTATGGCGGTCAACTTCACTGGCCATGACGTTCGTCTCTCCAACTATCGCCTCAAATTCTTTACTTATCGCAGTCTTCATTGCTGTATTTCCTTGTATTGTTTTAACTGGTCAGGCGGCAGGACGTATCCCACCACCTCACCTTGAGCCAACTTAAAAGAGGGTCGGGAAAAAGACAAAACACATCATGGTTGCTACAAGTCCCACCACTATTCCATAGAGGATGAAGGGCCAGACCGTTCTCTTGAGGATTGTCCCTTCCATACCGGAAAGACCAACAACGGCACAGACCGCAACGATATTATGAATACAGACCATATTCCCCATGGCACCACCGACTACCTGGGCTGCCACAATAATCTGACGAGGGAGCTCAAGTTGAGCGGCCACTCCCCACTGGAATTCGGCAAACAAGAGGTCGGATACGGTGTTGGAACCGGTAATAAAGGAGCCGAGACCACCCACAAATGAGGCCACCATTGGCCAGCCATTGCCGGCAATGGCAGCAACACTTTTGGCCATCGCCAAAGGCATTGAGGGATAGGTATTGGGATTAAGCAGACCATCGACAATACCTGAGCCGCGAAAGATGGAAACAAGTCCCACCGCAAAAAAGAGGGCGATGGTCGGATTTTTCATCTTGGCAAATGATTCACTCCATGCCTTCTTCACCGCCTCACCTTTCATCCCATGCAGGAAGATGGTGAGCAGGGCAACCAGGGTGAAGGGAATGGTACCGGGCAGGTACAGGTAATCAATGGAGGCATTGACATGCTCGTAGCCAAGAATTCCCTGCCAGGCGATTTTTTGTCCGGCCAGAAGGCCCTTGAGACCCAGCTCAGGAATGCGGGTGATGACGAGAATCAAACCGATAAGAATATAGGGAAGCCAGGCACGAAACTGACTCATGTGGCATTTGAATTCATCGGAGTTAGAACTGGAGATGTCACCGGTCCATTCCGGCTCCCATTTGCTCTCATCCCCGAAATCCCAGCTATCATTCGGTACACAGAAACCCTTTTTGGCCCCATAGATAAGAACACCGAGACCAAGGAGACCACCGATGAGCGACGGAAACTCAGGACCAACGAACCAGGCAAATCCCAGGTAGGGCACTGAAAAAGACACGGCAGCAAAGACACAGAACTTCCAGGCGCGGAACCCATCACTCCACCTGCGCTCAGGGCCAAAGAAACGGGTGATGAACCCGAGCATGAAGATGGGGAGGATGAAGACCATGCCGATATGCATAACGGTGGCCCACTGACCGATAACGAGATTAAACTGTTCAACGCTTGTATAGTTCAACCCGGGAACGTCGGTAACGGCCTGATTGACGAGGGGATGGAGAAACTTGAGGCCGAGAATAATGGGAGTTCCGACCGCCCCGAAGGTAACGGGAAAGGAATTAAAGACCAGACAGAGCACAGCAGCTGCCAGGGGGGGGAAACCCAAGGACAGGAGCAAGGGAGCGGCCAGGGCAGCCGGGGTGCCGAAACCTGCAGCCCCTTCGATAAAGGCGGCAAACATATAACCAATAATGATGGCCTGCACCCGACGATCACGGGATATGTTCTGCATACCGTGTTGAATTGTCTCCATGCCACCACTGTATTTCAGCGTATAGAGAATAATGATGGCGCCAAAGACAATGATCAGAATACCGATTGCCGTTACAAACCCCTGCAGGGTCAGGGCGGCGACATAGGACAGGGGGAGCCCCCAGACGGAAACCGCGGCAGCAGCAGCGGTAAGCCAGGCCAGCGGCATAGCTTTGGTTGCAGGCCAGCGCAGGCCGACCATGAGAACAAGAGCCACCAGAATCGGTAGCATTGCGACTAATGCAAGCAATTCTAAAGACATATTATTACCTCCCTCGATTTTTTTGAGAAATGAACTTCATTCCGCCTCATCCCCAAAAAAATCTTATGCCACTGAGGCAACCCGGCAGAATATCCTTTCTTTGCACAATGTTTTTCCAGCCACCAGTCCGACAAGAACAGAAGATCTGATTCTTGCCTATTGCAAGCCTCCATTTTTTGCTGCCACATCGCTGAAAGTAACACCAGCAACACTGCCGGTCCCCACCCATCCGCAACCAACGGACTCAGGATTGTGACAAGATATCCCCCGCAAATCATAAAGATCCAGGTCCAAGCTATTCGAACTCGCCTGCTTGAGCCAAAACGTGGGGATTTGGTAACCGCCACCCCACATGCAGATGGTCTTACCACTCCCCTTACTCCTACTATGTATTATCTTGATAACCATTGTCAAGATAATTTTTAGCAAAAACAAGGTTATTTTTCAGTTAGGAATCAGAAGCACAGCAACCAGACCCTTAGCCTGCCCAGGGAATTAAAGCACGAAATAACAATCCTATCTATTGATATTAAAAGACAAACAAGAACGAGTTACAGAGAGGACAAGAAGGTTAAGAGGAGGGCATCACCAGGTTATGGCCAATTACCTTATGGCAAAACATTATAATGGTCTTACCATTAACGTGGATACACTAAACGATTGGGATGGAAATAACGAGCGTTCCACGCCTCCAGTGTGCGACAAAGAAAGGAAGGCAAAAAAACAAGTATCCTCAGGCCTCGTGGTTTAGATGCTCTGTTACCAGCCGAGTGAATGTTAACGGGAAGTGCTGATAGGAAAAGAATTTGAGAGAAGACGTGCTGGCTACGGAGCCAGAGGGCCTTGGCCAGACTTTTGGTTACGAAAGACGAGGCAAGGTTGCCTGCACCCATTCAAGATGGGCGCTCATGGCCTGACGTGCCCCTTCACCGTCCCTGGCAGCAATGGCTTGATAAATGGCCTGATGCTGGCCCAGCAGAACTTCGATAAACTGTGGCTGACTATAGAGTTTGGTCAGGGCCACCTCGATGGTGGCCAGAAAGAGACCATGGATCGTATTCAGGACATGCAGCTGCATGGTGTTATGGGTTGCCATGGTAATGGCATAATGAAATCGGGAATCCACATCTGAGCTCCAACCGCCGCTCACCGCCTGGAGAGCCATCTCCTCGACACTGTCTCCGATTTTTTTGATCTCCTCATCCGTAGCACGGGTTGCTGCCAGATAAGCAGACCAGCACTCCAGTCCCATACGAACCTCCAACAACTCTTCCAGCAACTGTGGGTTGTCTTCAAGCATGGCGGCCAGTGGTGCCAGGGTCCCATCAGTGAGAGAACGGACGTAGGTACCGCCACCATGGCTGGATTCCAATAACCCCATGGTTTCAAGGACCATAATGGCTTCCCGCACCGAAGGACGGCTGACCCCGAGAAGTGCGGCCAGTTCTCGCTCTGAAGGAATTTTTTCACCCGGTTTCAGTTCCCCGTCACTGATGAGCGTTTTGATCTGTTCGACAATTTCTTCAGACAGCTTTTTGAGACGAATGGGTTTAAACAAAGTGGTCATGCCATTACTCCATAGTTCGAATTGGTATGACCATATTCCTACCATTCTCCGAACATGATGTCAAGCAGCTGAACGACAACGGAAATTGGCAAAGCCAAAGACTGCCCCCGCTTCAAAACAAGCCTGATTGAGACAAAGAGGGACGTCAGTCCTGCTGAGGTATCAGTCATAGGTCATAGGCTTACAAAGGCAACTCCAACCCAACCTTTGATAACGAAGCTCGCTCCAAAGATCATTGCAGAGGATACTTGAAGAAAAAGGGGTCAGCCCCCTGACCAATACTTTCTGTCAATACCTCACCGATTATGCTTTAATACAGGAAAACCATTATCTTCTTCAATCGCAAAGGAGAGCCTGCCAGATGATCTATTTCAAATTTTCCCTCACCACTTTTTTCCTTTTTTCCCTTTTTGTCCCCTCTTCCTTCCTCCAGGCCGCCACCGTTGAATACCATCTGACCATAGCCCAAGAAGAGGTCAATTTTACTGGAAAAACGGTGAGTGCCATGACCATCAATGGGGCTATACCCGGTCCCGTTCTCTCTTTCAGGGAAGGGGACCTCGCCAGAATCCACGTCCACAATAAAATGGCAGTGGAAACCTCCATCCACTGGCATGGCCTCCTGGTGCCACCGGAAATGGACGGAGTTCCCAATATCAGTTTTCCTCCCATTGCCAGCGGTACGACCTTTACCTACGAATTCCCCATCCGCCAGAACGGCACCTACTGGTACCACTCCCACACAAATCTCCAGGAACAAAGAGGGGTCTATGGGGCCATTGTCATAGAACCACAGGCCCCACACATCATCGCAGACAGAGAGCATGTCGTACTGCTCTCTGACTGGACTGATGAAAATCCCCACACGGTATTGCGCACCCTGAAACGAGGCAGCGAATGGTACAGCCTGGAAAAAGGAAGCGGCCAAAGTATCTTTGGGGCCGCAAAAATTGGAAAAGTCAGAGACTATTTCAGCAGAGAACTCCAGCGCATGCCGCCCATGGATATTGCCGATGTTGCCTATGACTGCTTTCTGGCCAACGGTCAGGCCGAAAGTTTTTTGCCAGCGAGCCCAGGAGAAACCGTACGCTTACGGATCATTGATGGCTCAGCCACCACCTATTTCCACCTGGAATTCAGTGGCGGTCCCCTGAACATCATCGCAGCAGACGGCCAAGGGGTGGTACCGGTGGCCAAGGAACGTTTTCTCATCGCTGTTGCCGAGACCTATGATGTCCTTGTTACGATACCGGAACATGGCGCCTATGAACTGCGGGCCACTGCCCACGATGGTTCCGGCTATTCCTCTCTCTGGCTTGGAACAGGGCCCAGACACTATGCGACCAATCTCCCTAAACCCAATCTCTACCAGGGGATGGGCCATTTCAATCTGGCAGATGTCTTTTCTCTTACCCCGGCAGGGGCCATGGGCATGGCAGAGGACAAGGTTAAACGAGGAGAGTTGGACATACCGGGCATGGCTGGAATGGCTCCCATGCAGGGCATGAAACATGGTCGGCACAGGCCTGATTCGTCCTTGCTTGACATGGGGAGTCATCAAAGCAAGGCAGATCACTTATTACAGCAGCAGATGCCCTCTTCCCACCAAGGCCATGGCGTTCTCCAGGCACCCCCTGCGGAAATGTCCGACAGCCAGACCGCACTTCCCGAACGGTCTGGCAAACGTTTCGGGAGCACCTTTCATTTCCTGGGAACAGATATCTCTTCGGCAGGCGATCTGGCAATTGATGGTATGGATCCACGCCGGCCCCTCACGCCTTACAAAGAGCTTCGAGCCTTTTCCAAGACCACCTTTCATAGCGACAAACCAAGGCGTGAGATCCGTCTCACCCTTGATGGTGACATGGAGCGCTATATCTGGACCCTCAACAACAAAACGCTCTCGGAAGATGACTCCATTCGCATCCGGGAAGGAGAAGAGGTCCGCTTTATTATGATCAACCGAACCATGATGCATCACCCCATGCACCTGCATGGGCATTTTTTCCGAGTGATCAATGGCCAGGGAGCCTTCGCCCCTCTTAAACACACGGTGGACGTAGCACCCATGACGACCACCGTCATCGAATTTAAGGCCAACGAGGTTGGTGACTGGTTTTTCCACTGTCACCTTCTCTACCACATGAAAAGTGGCATGGCCCGGGTGGTAGAGTATGATACCTTCACCCCAGACCCTGCAGTTATGGCTCTACGACCCAAGCTCTACACCGACCCCTGGTACTTCTGGGGAGAAGCTGATCTACTCAGCCATATGAGCGAGGGCTCTCTACAGGCCAGCAATACCCGTCACATCATCTCTGTCCAATGGGAGGCTGGCTGGCAGGATGTGGAGACAAACGAATGGGAAGGCACCCTGCGCTGGGATTACTCCCTCAACCGCTTTACCACACTCTTTATCGGCCAGTATCTTGAAGGAGATGAAGAGGATGAATTCGAAAAAATCAGGGGCATTGCCGGCCTGACCTATCTCTTACCCCTATCCATCGAATCAACCCTGTGGATTGACAACGAAGGAGAGGCCCGCATAGATCTGGGAAAGAGTTTTACCCTGACCCCTCGCCTCTCCCTCTATGGCGAGCTGGAATATGACACCCTGAAGGATTGGCAGGGCAGCAGCGGCTTACGTTATATGGTAAACAAAAATCTCTCCCTGATCGGCAGCTACCACTCCGAATTTGGTTTTGGGGCCGGTCTCCAGTTGCGCTTTTAAGACCTTCCGCAACGAGTTCCAGAACCTTTGGATTTTTCAGTCATTTCAAGAGAGAGATCTGCATGAAAAATACTTGAGGGCAGGCCAGGGATCAAAAAGATAACCGTTTTGGCCAGGTTAGGTGAGGGAACCCGCCTGCTTTCTATCCCAGGAGCCTGTCGGACTTAGACATAAATCTGCTGCAAATTTGACAAATCGGCCCAGATCTCCGTGGTTTTTCGTTAAATAGGCCTGCTATTCGCCTCAAATCCATTAAAATCTGGTCTCGATTTCTCTAATTTTCGCTACGATTCTCTAAATCCGACAGACTCTTAAGGTCGTGAGTTATTTATTATGGCCGGCAGGAACATTGGCCACGGGAAGATATCAGGTCCAGCCAGCTTGCTGATAAAAATATCTTCAAACCCGGCACTAACAAGATTAACCACCCCATCTCCGGGATCGAAGTCGGCACTACCCTGAAAAAAACCAATACTGTAAACATTACCCGCAGAATCGACGGAGACACCATAGCCATAATCGTCTGACGTCCCGCCCATGGCCCTGGCCCAGAGGAAATCACCGCGACTGTTCAGCTTGCTGACATAAATATCGGCATTGCCGACACTGGTGCGCTCGAAAACCTGCCCCCCCCCCAGGCCGGGGTCAAAGTCGGCAATGCCCTGAAAGAAACCGGTGCTGTAAACGTTACCGGACGAATCGACGGAGATCCCATATCCAACATCGGAAAAAGCCCCTCCCATGCCTTTGGCCCAGACAAATTTGCCACCGCTGTCGAGCTTGCTGATATAAATATCACCACTGCCAGCGCTGGTCAGGTTGAACATTCCAGTATCCCCTGGGTCAAAATCAACCGTGCCATTAAACCAGCCGGTGCTGTAAACATTGCCGGCAGCATCTACGGAAACGGCCTGACCAACGTCTTCTGAAGACCCGCCCATAGCTCTGGCCCAGACAAAATTTCCGTTGCTGTCGAGTTTACTGATATAGATATCATAAGTTCCGTTGCTGCTGGTCAGCTCAAAAATTTCTCCAGGCCCAGTTCCTGGATCAAAATCGACCGTACCCTGAAACCAGCCGGTGGTATAAATGTGACCTGAAGAATAGAGGGATATGCCTAAGCCAACATCTGCTGCTGCCCCACCCATTGCCTTTACCCAGACAAAGTTCCCACTGTTGTCCTGTTTGCTGATAAAAATATCCTCTACACCCTCACTGGTAAGAAAAAAGCTGCCTCCACCCGGATCAAAGTCAACCGTGTTCTTAAAATAGCCGGTGGTATAGATATTACCGCCGGAATCCACCAAAACTCCATTGCCATAATCGTCCGTAGTCCCGCCCATGGCCCAGGCCCCGACAAAGTTTCCCCTGCTGTCCAGCTTGCTGATAAAGACATCGCTACTCCCTACGCTGGTCAGCTCAAAAACAGCTGCTCCGGGATCAAAGTCGACCGTACCTCCGAAGGAGCCGGTGGTGTAAACATTGCCTGCAGAATCTACAAAGATGCCAACTCCGACATCATCATAAAGACTTCCCAGTCCTCTGGCCCAGACAAGGTTACCGGTGCTGTCCAACTTGCTGATAAAGATATCATTATTGCCGGCGCTGCTCAGGGTTGTCATGCCAGCACCCGGATCAAAATCGACCGTACCCTGAAAATAGCCGGTGCTGTACACATTACCGACAGAATCAACGACAATACCGTAGCCAATATCATCTAAGGTCTGCCCCATGCGTTTGGCCCAGACAAAATCGCCATCTGCAGCCTGAACGAGAGTGGCAGATGGCATCATCAGGAAACTGGAAAAAAGGATTAACGACAGAATGAATCTGGAAAAGAAGGTATATATTTTCATAGTTCCTCACTTACAGGGCATAAAAAAAAACGAACTGGATCTGACGCTGAGACAGGACTCCTGGTATCTTTCATATGACTATGTCTTTCAATTCTGGTGGAGAGCAGGTCGGTTATTCGTTTTCCACCACAAGGTTGCCCACTTCGTCACAATCGGAAGTAGGGATAACGGAGCAGCTGCAGGTCTGTTACGACACCATCAGGGTTGCTTGCTCTTAATTGGCACAAAGAGACTCCACGGGAAAGAATAAAAACTGGCCGAAACATTTTTCACCTGATTCATAGTCACCTGGCACAAGAGTTCCATCCCGGTACAGTCACCTGACCAGCCAGCAAACCGACTGTTGGATGCTGGAACGGCGGTCAAGGTCACAAGTCGGCCCTCAACATATTCTCCCTGGCAGTCAACTGGACAGCTTATCCCGTGAGGGTCACTGACAACACTGCTGTCACCTCCTCCGCTTACATTGACATTCAACGAGTAAGTGGTAAACAAATCATAAGAAGCTGCAAGGTTGAGCAGCCCATAGCCATAGACATTATCAGCACCGAAGTCCCCGAGATCGGTAGCTGACTGCATAAGTACAGTTTCCAGTTCTGCGACAGTAAGCTCGGGATTTACGCTGATCAGCAGCGCCATGGCTCCAGCGATATGGGGGCCGGCAATGGAGGTTCCGGAAACAAAGGCGTAGGAATCGAGATAGGTTCCAGCCGAGGTGAGATCGGCAGTCCTGATGGTAACCCCAGGTGAGACAAGTTCGGGAAAAATAGTCCCGTCACATGCTGAAGGACCACGGCTGCTGGTACTGGTAACCTGAAGCAGTTCGTCAACACTTCCAACTGCAAAGCTTTCCGGATAGTTTGCCAGGCTAACACTTGTGGAAGGGTTGGGTCCAGCATTCCCTGCCGAAAAAACAACTGCCACACCTGCACTCTTCAGGGCTTGAATGTCTGGCCGGAACTCCAGTTCTTCGAAGCACTGATCAACAGCCCCATCAAAGCCCCAGGAATTGTTTACCACATCAGGAAGATCGTCCGTATCCGGATCACCATCTGGATCAAGAAGCCACTGAAACCCCTGATGAATAGCACTGTACGAAGTAAATCCATCATTATTAAACAGCTTCACCGCAATCCACCTGGCATCGGGGGCAACTCCAATGGCTGAGCCACCTGCATCACCTCCGACCATGACCCCCATGGTTTGGGTCCCGTGACCTGACGTATCATAGGGTGTGGAATATTCTCCGTTGGGATCGAACCAGCTATTACTGCCGCCCCGCCATCGGGGAGCCAGATCAGGGTGAGCAGCGTCCACCCCGGTATCCATACTGGCAACGACAACCCCGGTCCCTGTGTATCCAAGAGCCCAAAGAGCAGGGGCATTTATTGCCTCGAGATTCCATTCAGGGACACCGCTCAAGGCGGGAGAGGGCAGAGGCAGACTCAGGATAGCATCAAGACTCAGGCTCTGGACATCCGTTCTCCTTGCCAGTTCGGCCACCTGGTCGGCCCGAAGGGTCACAGCCATTCCGTTAACGATCCACAATGGCGTAACTTTTGCTACCTTGTTTTTCCTTAAAAACTCACGAAGGGATTTTTGCGTCTTCCCGGCCTTATCCCGCAAGGCCCTGTTAATTTTTGACCTGCGTACCTTTTTATCCTTGTCTGTGAATTGGCTCAGATTCTCCTGGTCACTCAAGGTAACAATGACCGAAATCTCTTCTTCAGGGCTCATGTCCTTGAGAGTTAGAAGGAGATCTGGGTGAATACTGCCTGCCTGTGAAGATGAGACAGCCCATTGAATACACACAAGGCCAATAAACAGTATCTGGCTTCTTTTCATCATCCTGTAATACCTGCTGCTTTCCCATCGTCACGGCCAGAAACGATATATCACGACCCGGATAAGACAATGACCAGGGGCTTGTCCGAGAATAGGCATTTTATCCACAATCGAGGCATTTCTAAAAAATACAACCAACCAGCTATTTCGAGCATTATTGGTTGAGATAACGAAGAGTTTGGGAAAAAGGACATTCTCGGACAGGCTACTGGCAGAGATGTCCTCTTGGGCACAAGGTAACTCAATGCAGCCAACAGACTACTGAACGAGTAGATTCTCCACTCGAAAATCGCCTATAACCACCGTCACCTTATCCCCTGCCCGAACTAAGCCTCCTGAATTACCAAAGAACATCCAGTAAATACGACCCTCCTGGGGTTTATTCGATGTCCGCAAAGGCCCAACTTTACCCATGCTCGGTACCGCCAAGACCTTTGTACTCTTCTGATCAATGAGATAAGGCTTGTTGGCACGAACAAAAAGGGTTTCGGCCTTTTTTGAATCCAGTACGCGATAGCGAAAATCAAGCATATGACCGGCCGCTGACAAGCGTAAGCTGGTAATTTCTATGCCCCATTTTTCTTGTATTTCATTTGCGACCCGTTGCTCACCTGGAACAACGGCAACACAGGCTGTCATGAAAAAAAACACCCCCAGCAACCACGCGCCAAGAATCGAGCTTGAAACAAACCTTTTCATATTATCCTGTACATACAATAAATCATTCCCGACAACGCATACAGTTGTCTTTCTACAATCCTAACTCTACAATCCTAACCTTATTCTGCCACTTGTAATGGCCGGAACGAACATCATCCACGGAAATGGTTTGATATCCGCCCTGAAATACACCAGCATCCCTCCTCCTGGAGCACCGTTGCTGCTCAGGGACAGGCTGCGATCATAAAGAGCGTAGGTTCCCGTTTCAAGCGGACGCCATCGTGCGTCAAGCGTTTTACCTGCCGCAAGTAAAACAGAATATTGCTCCCTTGCATAGGGATAAGGATTGCCGTCCTCGGCAATAATCTTCATATGTGGTCCCTGCAAGACTGGGACATGCGACATAAGGCCGGCATTTACAAACCGGAGAAGCAGGTCTTTTTTATCAGTAGCTCCTCCAAAGACAACCGGTACCGGTTGAGCGGCGGTATAGGCCTTACCATTAACCAGAAAATATTTGGGCTTATACGTAAGCGGAGTTGCAGCTGATAGCGTTCCATGTAAGGCTGGATCGATTTCACTGAAAAGAACCAGAACATCCCCTATGACCTGGCTATAACTTCCCACCGTTAGAGCGCCGAACAACCCCATATGAATCTGCTTGGCAGGGTTACTTCCACTCTGATACAGGAAGGTTCCGGATTTGAGATTACTCCAGGTATAGCTTGCTGTCCCTCCGGCTGCAGCGGCCTCATGGGTAAAGGCGGTAACCCTGTCTCTCCCCTGCAGATCAGTCATTATTACAGGATTCAGCACTGCATTCTGTCCCGGGATCACCAGGGAAACAGGCTCACTGAGACAATTGCGAAGTAATATGGTCAGATTGCCGCCAGGAGCTACGACCTGTAAGGGGCCGACATCCCAGACAACCGGTCCCATGGGACATGATCCCGGATCAGGGATAAACCCCCACATTGGAATCGGGGTGGGCGAATCTGGAGGAGTCCATTCACCTTCCACGGCAGCGAGGTTCAACGCCGAGGCAGATGTAGCTCCAAGGAAAAACACAAGCAATAGAATTACCGGCGTTCGCAGGGTTATCAATAATGTCGTTATCTTCATATCTATTCCCTCTGTCCGTTAAGGTATCGGGACACCTGGCGCTTCGATAACTAACATTGTCATCATCCCGCCAGGAAAAATATCATAATTGGTCATCTCTTTTTCAGTGTGAGAATGCCACATGTAGGTATATCCCCCATTGGGATTCAACCCTCCCTCACCCGGCGGCAGAGAACCAAGTAATCCAAGAAAAGGACTGCCACTGTAAAATCCACCAAAAGTCAGTTCTTGTGTTATAGGCAGCTGTACAGGAATGGGCTGGTAGTGATCTGGACAATATTCAAATGTCGTGTCGTCAAAATCATCTCCATCATTGGTGGTACAGGTATGGACGAATTCAGGGCCTTCTGCGGGCGTTCCGTATATATCCCAGCCCAGTCCCTTGCCAGTCCACTCAAATATTGTATCTATGGTGCTCCCAGGTTGCGACTGGACGGTAAAAACCTCATGGCTGAGATCAGGTCCCCTGCCTGGAGCGCTTTGCAGAAGTCGTCCATCACGGGCGATCACACGGGAATGACTTCCATGATGATGGAAAGGATGGAGATCTCGTCCACCACCAACGATTCTCATCAACAACTTCTCCCCCGGATGCATTCGAGGCATGGAATTATATGGCTGATTGGGAAGCCAGGGAACTCCTGCATCAGACATGGTATCAGGAGCTGCCCGGCCGTTGATGAACCAGAGCACCGGGAAAAAGTTTGCCAGATAATCAGTTGCGGCCATTGATTCCGGGCCAAATTGTTCCACCCTCTGGTGAACCCGGGGGTCCATTTCACTGAGAAGAAAGAGATACTCTTGCTCAAAGCGTGTATCCTGATGATTATAGGCAAAATTGCTTCCGGAAGAGGGACGGACTATGATCGCTCCGAACAACCCCATTTCAAGCTGGAGAGCGGAATCTGTGCCGCTGTAATAGGTATAGGTTCCCGGGTTGGTGGCTTTAAACTGATAGCTCACTGTTCCTCCCGGTATTGCTTCCCTGGTCAGAACTCCTGGAACCCCTGAGTTACCGGGAAGAACCTTGGCCTGATGACCAGGAAAAACTATAGAAACATTAGGGGCGACTCCCGTACCTGCAACGGTCAAACTGTTTGTCAGTTTCACCGTTACCAGAGCACCTTGATTGACAACCAGTGTCGGGCCTGGATACTGAGCCAGACCGGCACCATTGGCGTACCCCCAGATCAAATAACTTCCGCCGTCCGGAGTTGAAACATGTCCGGTCGTTGCTGTCAGATTAAAGGTTGTTCCGCTGATACCATTGATCCCTGCTCCTGCACTGACTGTCAACAGGATCATGAACACGGCACCGAGAACAGTAACCTGAATTACCGTTTTAATTATTCTCATCTCCATCTCCTTTTTCAAATGCTGACAACGATTTCTGTCATCATGCCGCCGTACGCTTCCGTTCCATTGGCTAAATAATTCAGGTTGGTGGTATAAAGAAAGTACCTCGTCCCCGGGGCTGCATCTGCAGGGATGTCAATGATGGCATCTACAGATTCCCCCCCGCCGAGGGTGACTGAGTTTGTCTTGTAATACATATTCTTACCATCCGGTCCCCGTAACAGTTTCGCATCCATCCCAACCACTGTCATGGACACGCCCATAGATGCCAAGGTAAAGAAGCGCGTCACATCCAGGCTTGAAATACGCAACAATATCCTCTCTCCCGCTGCACCGGTAATCAGGGAACTCTCAGGCTGAGAAACCTTCCCCCCATTTTCGGCAGGCGCAGAAAGCGGGTCAGGGTTGATCGTATCGGGATACCCCCTCCCATTCAGCATAGGATAATCATCAAGCATGAGAGCAAAGGGCAGTGGCTGAACACTTGCACTCGCATTATGAAATTCCGAGTCAAACGAGCCGATCTGTATCGGGTACTCCTGGTCATAACCGGTTGAACCATCACCGTCATTATAGACAAACTTGTCGTAGGTCTTTGATTTGTAGACATACGGAGTTCCGTTTTGGACAGGTCTTACATAGAGGTTTCCAAGCATACCCATTTGCATGTGTTCGGCAGCCTCGACATGACAATGATACATATAGGTTCCCGGATCATTTACCTTATAATAATAAGTCAGACTGGAACCCATATTGATAGAAATCGAGGCATCGGGCACACCATCAAAGATTGGTGCCGCCTGAGGAAACCCGTGATAATGAACGGTATGAGGATCAAAAAGATCAGGACGTATCGCCATACCGACATTGGTCAGGGTCAGATAGAACTCGTCACCTTCATCAAGCACAATAAGAGGTGCGGGAAACGTTGCCGCCAACATACCCTCTTCCATAACCGTAACCGGATCGGCCGGGTTCACCGGATTAGTTGGAATACCTGTGAGATCCGAAAACCCAAAGATATATTGGGACAAACCATCGGCCATGGTGACGAAACCATCTCCTGCACCAAGGTGCAGGCATTTGATGTTCGGAGAGGGTTGCACTTCCCCCATCGTATCCCACTTTGCATCTCCATCGATATCACCGGGACATTGCACAGAGATCCCGGCATTCGCTGAACGCACCGTCAGCATGGACATAAAACCGCCGAGAAACACTGCTATGATTGTATACTTAAGCTTAGTTGTCATATATCACCTCTCCTCTACTGTTCCCGCCTTCCCTTTATCCCTGGCATGCGACCCCAGAAGAAGACAAAAGCCAGGCCAGCCAGTATCAGCCCAACCAACGAATACCTGAATATAGTGCTGTTCGCTTCACCTTGTTGTCGGGTGCCAGTCAGTCCTGTTCTTGACTGATCAACCTTTGCCTCCGAAAGGACGCGTTCCGAGCCATACTCAGAGAGGGAGGTTTCGCCCTGTCCCGAATTCGTCATGGCTGGCATACTTTTTTTCTCTTCCGCAAGCGACAAGGAACTATCTGGCACCACATCCTGCCCTTCATCCTCCAGAATCACCCCCATGACCAGAGACTCACTTTCCTCAAGCGAGAGATCCTCCTCGTCAGAGTATTCCGTGGCATTCCTGGTTATTGGCAGCAGGCCGCCCTTTTCTGTGTTTTCCTTTTCACGAAGGGTTGACTCGCTTGGCCCAGGAATAATACTCTCCAAAACCCCGGCCAGTTTTTCTCTCACCCTGACAATCAGGGTCTCAGCTTCCGACATCGAATCGATCGGCATGCTTGCCACCCCTTGCGAGACAAGAGACGGTGTTGTCAATACCGAGTCGACCTGCACGCTTTTCTTCTCTACGCTTGCAAGATCTTCCGTTGCCGACCTTGAGTCAAGCAGCGCACTCGCCACACCAGCTGAGACAAGAGCAGACGTTGCCGGTATCACCTCCACCGGCACAGGGCTTACCGCCCCAAGGCCTGCAAGCTGAAGAGGGGTCCCTATCTTGACCGCACCCAGACTTAAGACGACTGCCTGAGCTGCCTGTATCTCGTCAGCGCCGATATCCGATGGAGCTGTAAGATCAACAAACGGACGGGTCTCTCCATCAAAATCGGAGACGAGTTCAGGGAAATCCGCCAGATATCCATCCGTACCAGTGTTCCAGGCCTGGCCCATGCCAATGTGATAATCGCTTCCCACCATCGTAATGGGGGTAAAGCGGATATTAATGGCATTGCCACCTTCATCCACAACTGTGGTTGACTCGATGAAGTTAAAATATGCCCCTAGGAATCCTGGAGGACCCTGGTTGTTTGTCATATCCGTTCCGCCCAAGGTATAGTCGAACCCAGTGGCAGGATTGGTGAGGCTTGTCAGGATACTGTAGTCCGGGTTCATATGGAGATCTGTGTTGGAGAGCGATCCCAATACATGAATGTCCCAATACTGACCAGCTGGATTCAGAGCCAGGCCTCCGGCTCCGCTATTCAATGACGCATCATTAAAGAAAGAGCGATTCTGCCAGATGATATTATTCACCAGCAGGGGGTCGGAGTAGATCGGCTCAGAAAGTCCGAACAAGCCTTGCAGGATGCTGCTATGGATAGCGGCCACGATTCCTGCAGGTTGTGGTGTAGAGTCCGCCTGTCCGGCCTGAAATGAGAGCGCGCTCGTGGCGGTGCTGTCGTTGTGAGCAATGGTATTGTTTACAATATTTACCCTGGCAACATCCTGGAGGGAAATGCCTCCTCCCGAATTGCCGGCCACGTTATTGACAATCATGTTATTAAAAATGTTCAACCTGTACCAATTGGTGTCATCGGCAGGTGCAATCCTCACGTCCTCAGCATTTATGGCAAAGGCTCGAATGCCGCCGCCGTTTCCGGCACCACTTATATTCCCCTGAATCAGGTTACCATCAATGGTCACCGAACCTGACCCCGTTCCGCCAGCCACATCGCCGCCGATAAAGATGCCGCCGCCGTCACCGGCGATTGCCAAGAGAGCACCGAAGAAGACCTCGTTGAAAAGGATCCGATTCTTTTGAATAACATTGTCACCAAGACTCAAGCCCCGGTGCTGGATACCGCCACCGTTAAAGCGACCGAAGTTCCCAGTAATGATGTTTCCATCCACCAAATAACCTTCGCTGCCCTCATTCAATGAGATACCACCGCCACCCTGGATACCGCCGTTTTTGTGAATCTTGTTATGGCGGATAACAATAGTGTCGTTATTTGCATCAACTCCGGTGGCGGATGTGCCGATGGCGATGCCACCGGCAAAATTGCCTTGGTTGCCGGTAATATTGTTGTTGCTGATTTCCAGGCCAATGGCACCACTGACAGCGAAGATACCGCCCCCGGCTTTGGATCCGGAGATGGTGAAGCCGTCAATAGCAGCCTGCCCGGGAACAGAAAAAGGATTACCAGGGTTAAGGGTTTGCGTTGGCAACTCTGGAGGAAATTCTGTTTCTCCGATGACGAGAACACCAGGAGCTTCACCTGCCGAGAAAGGATTTCGGCCGAGGAAAGCCACATATTCCTGAGCACCCAAGGCATCTACCCGGGTGTGCCAGGCAGCCAAACGATCAATCGGGATGGGGTTAGCGTTGATGAACGAACCTGCTCCGACACCCTGTAAGCGCACGGGCCTGTCCATGATAACGTTTTCATTAAACTGGCCTGTGCCAACAAGGATAATATCGCCAGCGACTGCACTATCGACAGCGCCCTGAATGGATCCTCCACTGGCAACAGAATGAACAGTTATGGCACTACAGTCCAAGATGTTCAAGGTCACGCCAAGTTCTGAATGCAGGCCATTGTCCCTGGTCACCACGATCTGTCCCGTGCTGCTGCCCGGTGGCACAGTGGCCACAATCTGCAAGCTGGTCCAGGTGACCACGTTGAGCGGATTGCCATTTAAGGTTACCGTACCAGTCCCCTGGCCAACCCCAAAATCTACCAGCCGGGTAATGACTGGTTCCGTGCTTAATGACGGATAGAGAGGATTCCGAATCGTGATGCTTCCTCCTGGAGGGGCATCAATGGTAAGAGTTTGAGGCAGTGCTGCTGTGTCCGTACAAACGAGGGGGCCTGGTTGAGACCCGGTCGTCACCGAGTAGATCACCGGGGTACCATTGGCAGGACCAGTATCAATCCGCACCTCATTGGCAGTAAAAGCCGCAACCGGCACAATGGGCGTGTCCAGATAAGAGGTAGCCCCAGGCATATAATTAAACGTCCAGGGGGTTACAGCGTAATCCGGGTCATAAAATGGGTCCGGGGTCACACCATCGGCCAGAAAAGGATCATTAATGGTCAAGGTGAGCATACTGGGAGACACCCCGGTGGGTGATGCCACGTTGACTGTATAGGTTGAAGGAAGCATGGCGTTAAAACCACCGAACTCATCGGTGTACACTCGAGCCAGTTCGTTCCCTGCCCAATCACTGAAAGACACGGGAAGCCAGGCTGCTGCCAGCTTTTCGCCAAAAACAGGGCTGGCCTGATTGAACTCGGCACCCAAGTCATTGTTCACAAAGCCAACGGCCCTTGCCGCCTTGGGAACTTGAGTAAAAAAGAAAAAATCAGCCGCAGCATTCTGCCCTGTACTCAGAGTAACCTGCTTCTTGTCGCAATACGGTCGAGAAGCCCCAGCAAAAGGTGCTGGAGTGACCCCGTCAAATGACATGACGGCAGGCACGGCGTGGAGATCCCCCACACAAACTGGCGGAAGAAGAAGCGTACTTGGGACATAGGTGTCACCAAAGTCTACGTTCTTATCCTCCTCCTTAAGCAATTCATAGCCATATGGCGTAACCGCTTCGACAATATAGTTTCCGCCCGGAAGGGCAAGTACTTCAGTGCTTCCCGAATCAATTCCACCGGGAAAGTAGGAGTTAAAGGCATAACCACCATCAAAGAGGCCGGGCCGGACCTGATTCCAGGTTCCGAAACCGTCGGCGCACTCATTAATCGGACCGAGGCCAGCCAACTCTGGCAGATCCTGGATACAGCCACTGGGCTTGTTATCATCCCAGCTGTCCGTGGTGGTGATTTGAATAGCGTCGCCAGAATTAAAATCGCCAGGGGTCTGCCCCGGATAATTGAGATCAGAGTCTTCCAGACCAGGGAAGCCCGTATAAATCGGGTTTACGGTGATACCATCGTCGAGAAATGCATACATGGGAGCCCACTGAAACGGGTAGTTATCCACGTCTGCCAAGGTAACAATGCCATCACTGTTGAGATCGTCAATGCCCCCATCACTGCCGGGAAGGAGAGTTATGTTATCAACCTTATCTTCATAGAGATTCACCTGTACCCGCGGGATACCAGGTTCCCAACCCTCACCCACAGCGTATCGCGGATCATTCTCGGCGCGGGTCACGGCATAGAAAACAATACCGGAAACACCACCATTTTCCCCAACACCATAACTGCTCTTCCCCCATTCGATCAAATTGGTCTGGCCGAGAAAAAGGTGCATGGCCTGGGTGAGAACCGGACCGGTCTCAGAACGATAATCCAAGGTACTGTACTCGTTGAAAGGATCTGCTGGATCCTGCGGCTGTGGATTCTTGTTCCCGTCTGCAGGCCAGGCCGGCCCCGGGATAAGACCGCCATCATCAACTGCCGTGGTCATGCCTGTGGCCTTGAACCGGGCATAGTCGACCTCCACTACCAGCCATTTGAAGAAAGGAAAGACCTCATCAAAAGGCACAAAGCCGTCAATATCAGTGGGAAAGGCCTGATAAATGGTACCATCCCGAAATCTAAGGTTCACATTCTGCTCCGGAATACCAGGTTCTCCGGGATCCCGAAAGCCGTCTTCATCTGCATCAAAAAACACGTAATTTTGCAGTGTGCCGAACCAACGAAAAGTCAAAACGTCTCCAAGAACCACAGCTTCACCTGTCCCACTTGGGCCCGGTGGAATGGTAACGGTGTAGAAGCCAAAGAGGGTATCCAAATATGTGTCCCAGGTAACCAGCTGGTAGGTCCCGGGAGGAACGTTTTCAATAAGAAAAGAACCGTCTTCGTTACAGGGCGCCGCATACTTTCCTGCTTCACCGAGCAAGGCCCCAGGCAGAATCAGCAGATCGTTGATGCCAACCCACCCCCCTGTCACAGGTACCCCGGGAAAGAACCCCTGGAGTGTAGGAGGCCTGGAAAAGTGGTTCATCCTCAGGGTTCCGCTAATGGTTCCGGTTGCCGCAGGAGGGGTCTGATTCCACTCCAGGGTATTGAACGTCTGGCCTTTAAAGTTGGAAGTGGCTGGGCTGACCTTTACAAAGCCGTAAAAGACGTGGTTGAATCCGGTGCCAAATCCCTCTACAAAAAGCTTGGGTTCGTTTGCCTTCACCCATGCATCCACCGTGGGCGTCCCCTCTATTGTCGAGGTCTGGGACCATGTCATGGCAGAGCCACTATCGTCAAACCCCGGGGGAACCAGTTTGAGGCCATATTTTCCAGGAACCAGATATTTGATCAGGGCTTCACCGACCTTCAGGTTATATGGATTGGCAGCACCACCCAGATCAAACTTTTCCTGGGTCATGGTGACGATGGCGCCCGTTCCCATTACAGCAACCGAGGGGCTGCCGTCGGTCTCAAATAGAGGCGCTCCGGTTCCATCAAAAGCATATTGCGTCCCTAAGGGGTTACCAAAGGCATCCTGAGAAACCTGACCTCCGTTATCGGACAGGATCACATGCGCACCTCCGAGACCTTGATCATGCTCATCAAAAATATTATTGATGGGGTTGTGATCCACAAAGGCAAAAATCGAAATCTGGGCTGTAGGCAGGGGCAAGGGGTTCACCGTGACGCTAACGGTGGCTGGATTTGGCGCAACCACCGTCGTACCACTGATTGAATAGCCTGAATCAGGAAGCACTGTAATAAAGTACCGCCTGTTTGGGTCCAACGGGTTTCCAGCGGCATCAAAGTCAATGGTTACACTACTGACACCAACTTCCTGTCCTTCAGCCACGACTGGGGCATGGCTGTTATGAATGTCCGTACTGATACTGACACGCACCGGGATACCAGGAATGGTGACGTTGGTGTTGTCTTCCTCCAACAACCAACGAAAACCGCCACTAATGGGAGCCCCATCAGGATCCACCACATTGACTGTAACTGCCTGGACGTTCACAGCAAACATGGTACTGGCGACCAGAGCAAAAAGAATGAGTGGCCAGATTCCGACTCGTTTATTATTCAGTTTCTCTTTCATAGACTGTCCTCCATATATCTTTGGATCGGAGATAACACATAGTTTCCAGCACAATGAATCGGAACAGAAAGAACTCCCTGGTGCGAAAATTCTTTACAATATCCCAAACCTCTCCGCGGCAAACAGAAAAGCGATCTGCCTCTAACTCTATCCAATGCGATCACTGCTCGTATTGGCTTGTTAATGAACAGCAGGACAAGAACCCGGGTCGTCGCAATCACAGAGACAATCAGGTATAACAACTGATTATCTCTCATAATTCGCTTTCTTTTATTACGAAGGGATTCACTCATCATCATGCTCCACCTATTTAATAAGTTCAATGAACCTGACCAGTTTCCTTGTCACCACAACTATACGAAGAATCCTTGACCAGTATTGTCACCTCAGGCGCCTCAACCAAAATAGTCTTTACTCCGAGCAATACAGCGTATAATTTGGAGTGCAAATACTCATCCATGTCCTGCTTCGTCCGCCATACTTCAACAAGACAAAAGGTATTCTCGTCATTGATGTCTTGATAACTGTGAGCACTCATACACCCTTTTTTACGTCTCACTTGCTCAGAAATCCCATTCAGCGTCTGCAGAATCTCTTTACGCTTTTCGGCGCGACCTTTCATTATGACAGAAGAAGTAAACATTCCGGGCTGCATCCTCCATTCAGGATCTAGAAACCTCCATCATGCATTTCTTAATATCATACCAAGAATCATGCCACATTGTGGGACACGCTGGACGACCGACTCAACTTGCTAATATAGAGTAAAGATCAAGAAAAACAGTTGGGACTGAGAGCGACAAAGACAGGTAAGGAAATGGTCAAATACCACCTTTTGGTGATATACAACCAAAAAAGAGATCGCATCGACTGCCCTCTCTTTTTACAGAAAAATATACTAGACTTGTGAAATGAACACTGAAACGCACCTGCGGCCAGCTTTACTGAACCCGGCGTACTTTACGGCAACGGAATATCAATAGGGATGAGGTCGACACAGGGTGCCGTCATGCACCTCAGGGGCTTTTGTAGATGAAGTTTGGCTGATAGTTGCAAGTCATGCGCCATGGTTACCGAAGTCTTCAAGGAAAACAGATATCATCTATGATGATACAATAAAAGAGACTGTCAAGAACAATTTTTTGACCTTCCTTTGCGGGAGGCAAATAGACAAGACTCCAAAAAACATAACCGGAAACAACCAACCAGGTGATCCAGAAACAAGAAGGAACCGAAAACGAAAGACTCCTTTTTACTGTTATGGTTTTGAAATACCGAGCTTGTTCATCCGGGAGCGCAGGGTACTTCGATCAAGCTCGAGAATTTCCGCGGCACTGCATTTTCCACTGACTTTCCACTTTACTTTTTCGAGCACTTCAAGAATATAATCCCGTTCCATGGCATTCAAGGATTTGAAGACTTTCACCTCTTTCTCTTGAGAAGGACGCAGATTGTCCGCCAAACGCAGTTTTCCATTTGAAGTATTTATCACTGCCCGTTCTATAACATTTTCCAGTTCTCTAATATTACCGGGCCATTCATACTGGGTCAGTTTTGCGATGACACCTGTCGGTATTGAAGTGATCTCCTTCCCTTGTTTCTTGGCAAATTTTTCAACAAAAAAATGGACAAGAGGCGGAATGTCGTCAAGTCTCTCCCTCAGTGGTGGGGCTGTTATGGGGAAAACATTGAGTCGATACCAGAGATCCTCACGAAAGCGTCCTTTACGGACATCCTCTTCCAGATTACGATTGGTCGCTGCGATAACACGGACATCAACCTTCATCGTTCGGGAGCTGCCAAGTCGCTCAAACTCACCATCTTGAAGAATCCTCAGCAGTTTGGCTTGAAGCTCGAGCGGCAAGTCACCTATTTCATCAAGAAAAATCGTCGCACCGTTCGCGACCTCAAACCGTCCCAATTGTTTTGAATCTGCGTTGGTATAGGCCCCTTTTTCATGGCCAAACAACTCACTTTCGATAAGGTTGGCAGGCAAAGCAGCACAATTAATTTTTACCAAGGGACGTTCACTGCGCAGGCTCGTACTGTGAATAGCCCGAGCTATTAATTCTTTGCCGGTTCCGGTTTCACCAAGAATAAGAACAGACGTATCTGTTGATGCAATCTGCTCTACTTTAAAAAAAACATACTGGAGGGCATTACTGCTGCCAACAATATTACTAAAATTATGTTCAAGGTTAATTTCTTCACGAAGACAAAAACTTTCAGCTTCAACCTGTTCTTTTAATTCATTTATTTCTTCAAGGGCACGGCGCAGCTCATTCTCAACTTTCTTGCGTTGCGTTATGTCCCGATTACTGGCCCGAAAACCTAACAACTCACCATTTTCCCCAATCACAGGTTGACAGGCATGTTCAATCCAGCAAACCTCGCCATCACGTCTTTCAATGCGGAATTGCAATTCTCGTAAGCTATGCGTTGTTCGAGAGTCAGAGCAATGTTTGTCCCAAAGCCCCTTGTCTTCGGCAACAACCACCTTCCGCAGCAGGCCGGGATTCTCAAAGAATTGGTACGGCGCATAACCGGTGAGCCGTTCACAGGAAGGAGAGACGTAGCGAAAAGTACCATCAGGACGTATCCAGTATTCCCAATCATAGGTACAGTTGGCAACAGTACGGTAGTTCTGCTCCACTTCTTTCAGTTTGTCATTTTCCTTCTTCAAGTCGCTTATGTCTCGCATCAAGCCGAGAAAACCAATCACCGTTCCCTGCTCATCTTTGACTGCTGTTGCGACCGTTTCCGAAAGGAAAGTTTCGTTGTTCTTCTTGCGATAATCTATCTTATAGGGCTCAATTTTTCCTTTAGCAGTCAAATTGAACCTGGTCCTTCCTTGTTCCTCATAACTCTCTTTGCTGGTATAAATTACTTCGGTGCTCTGACCAATTATTTCTTCCTGTTTGTAGCCAAAAACCTTTTCCACCGCAGGATTGGACATGACGATACGACGTTCTGTATCTGTAAAAATTGTAGCCTCTGGAATTACATTGAAAATGCATTGAAAATGAGCCGCTATCCGTTTGTATTTTGCCAACTCTTCTTTCAACGTCCTGATTTGTTCCTTATTTTTTTCATTGGACATTTGAATACCCTTCAAACCTTACACTACAAAATACTTAGAGAAGAAACAGAAAATAATGAACGCGGCGCCCCTTCCGCTGCAAGCAGCTTCAGTGTCACAAAATTAATTATAGAGTATCATGCCAGCTGGAGTCAATCAATGGAAAACCGAGGGCGAGAAACCAACAACAACGAGTGGCTAGGACAGGAGCACTCTCAAGGGCCAAGACACCAAAAGTCGGCTGGAAGTTGCCCAGAGTAAATGGGTTGCCTCTTGAATAATCTCATCGAGCTGAGATTGTTAGCGCAACCGCTTTTCCACACCCTTTATCGACCAATATCTTGAAAATCGTGGAGAAGATCCTTGCGAAAAAATAAGGACTGTTTTGGACCCGCTCTGCCTGTCCCCCCTTCATAACAGGCCAAGCGGATGATTTGACAACGAATATAAAAATGAACAGGCGTGCCCCCCTGTCTCTCGCCACTCGCTCCCGGGCAAATTGGCGTCTCAGCAAAAGTGAAACACCGAGGTGGGAGACACCGGACGAGTGACAGGGGAACACCGCTACTCTATCGGATTAACAAGACCCTTCCTCTGATGGACAGGCAGCATGCTCATTTTGATTTTGAAGCCGACATCCGGTTTCACGTTCAGCACCCTCTTCACCCATCTTCCGCACCTTTGCATACTCCCGCACTTCCTGCGAGATCTTCATGGAACAAAACTTAGGACCACACATGGAACAGAAATGAGCCTCTTTCGCATTTGAGTGCGGCAATGTTTTATCATGAAACTGCACCGCCTTTTCCGGATCCAGTGAAAGGTTGAACTGGTCCTGCCAGCGAAACTCGAAGCGGGCCCTGGAGAGAGCATTGTCACGGTACTGGGCGCCAGGATGTCCCTTGGCCAGATCTGCTGCATGTGCCGCCAGTTTAAAGGTCACCACCCCTTCCCGCACATCTTCTCGATCAGGAAGCCCCAGATGTTCCTTGGGCGTCACATAACAGAGCATGGCCGTGCCATACCAGCCAATGAGTGCTGCCCCTATGGCACTGGTGATATGGTCATAGCCCGGAGCAATGTCGGTGACCAGGGGACCGAGGGTGTAAAAGGGCGCGTCACCACACACCTCTAACTGCTTATCCATGTTCTCCTTGATCATGTGCATGGGGACATGACCAGGCCCTTCAATAAAGGTCTGGACATCATGCTTCCAGGCCAGCTTAGTCAATTCCCCCAGAGTCTCTAATTCTCCAAACTGTGCCGCGTCATTGGCATCCTGAAGACAGCCGGGACGCAGTCCGTCCCCCAGGGAGAAGCCAACGTCGTACTGTTTGAGCAGGTCACAGATATCTTCAAAATGGGTATAGAGAAAATTCTCTTTTTGATGCGCCAGGCACCACTTAGCGAGTATACTGCCGCCCCGACTGACAATCCCTGTGGTTCGTCTGGCTGTCATAGGTATATGTTGGAGCCGGAGTCCGGCATGGATGGTGAAATAACTCACCCCCTGTTCGCACTGCTCAACCAGGGTATCCCTGAACATCTCCCAGGTCAATTCTTCCGCCCTGCCATCAACCTTTTCCAGGGCCTGGTAAATGGGGACGGTCCCAATGGGGACAGGCGAGTTACGCAGGATCCACTCACGGGTCTCATGAATATTTTTCCCTGTGGAAAGATCCATGACCGTGTCAGCCCCCCAGCGGGTGGCCCAGACCATCTTCTCCACTTCTTCTTCTATTGAAGAAGAGATGGACGAGTTGCCAATATTGGCATTGATTTTTACCAGAAAATTTCTGCCGATGATCATGGGCTCACTTTCCGGATGATTGATGTTATTGGGTAACACCGCCCGGCCACAGGCAATTTCATCGCGAACAAATTCCGCAGTGATGGGGGAGATGGGTGTTTCGGCACCAAAACTCTGGCCAGGATGCTGCGACAGCTGGCCAGGCAGTTCATCGATGCGCTGATTTTCACGGATGGCCACATATTCCATCTCCGGAGTAATAATCCCCTGGCGTGCATAGTAGAGCTGGGACACATTTTTCCCAGACTTGGCCCGGAGCGGCAACTTCACTTCCTGAAAACGGAGGTGATCAAGGTCGGAATTAAAAAGCCGTTCCTTGCCAAAATCGGAGCTCAGAGCGGTAAGCTGCTCCACATCGCCACGCCCGAGAATCCACTTCTCCCGCAACCTGGGCAAGCCTTTACGGACGTCGATCTCCACCTGCGGATCTGAATAAGGGCCACTTGTATCATAGACAGTCACCACCGAACCGCGGTTGCCTGGACACTTAATAGCAGTATCATCAACGCTGATTTCTCGCATGGCCACCTCGATGTCATGCATTCGTCCCTTCACATACACCTTTTTCGAATTGGCAAACGGAGTGCGGGTTATTGTGCTGCTATCCGGAAGTTTTTCCTCTCTGTTCATACGTTTCCTCTCTTAATTTTTACGCAGGCGGATAAACACGAATGTGCAGCCTTGAAAAAGGAGACACCATGATCACCATCTGGATCATTATTGATACTGACAGGGAAAGGTATGCGAAATGGGGCACAGGATGGATAATGCTTCCTTTCATGATGACTTTCCCTCCGACTTTATTACAAGTATCAGGTTCAAGGAGTCTGCTCTCAGCCGAAACTCATTTCCGGCACCCCCAAGTCTACGATGTTCAAATTCAAAACATCAATTACGTTTATAAATAAAAATCCCAGCAGAGTAAAGTGCTAATGGAGCCGTCTGCCCGGAACAGGCCGACATCATAGACTCCCTATGGAAACAACGATCTGAACGCAAACGATTTCAATTGATAAGGACAGGGCCTATACGAGCAAGCGAAAAGGCTTGATAATGAATGAGTATTCAGTTATGCTTTGCTGTTAATATCACCGTAACACACTGACTATAAGGTTTTTTATACAACCTTACCCATATAACTTCTCACAACAGTGAGCGAAACTTTCACACAATACATATCTTGTTGCAAATGAACAAATCGACCAGACCTATTCATTCACTCAGGAAATTTAATAAATTAATTCTGCTGGAGGAGTACCGATGCTCAACCATTACCGAGAACCGTATATCATAAGAGAGGTAGCCCCCTTTCATGTAGACGGCCTGGCCATTCCCTATCCGGAATTTGTTCCCAGACTCTATAATTTCTGCAAAGAACTTGGTTTTCGCAAAGGCTATATCATGCCCTCCCGGGCTTTTTGCTCCGATGAGAACCAGGGCCTGCCCATCATTCTTCTTACCAAACATTTCGGCACCTTCCCCTTCAACCATGGCCGGGTCGGTGGCCTGCTGTCTATTAACCGAAACGGCCCCCACTCACATCATGGAGACGACCTGGTAATCGTCCAGGCCAGTCACGTCGGCTATGACCCAGATACCGGCGAATATGGTGGCTACCGCAGGCCACAGGTAAAGGGTGATAACCGTTGCGTCTCCTGTGGAAAACTTACTCATGTTTTCACACCATATCTCGAACAGTATCATTTCGCCCGCGAGCGTATTTTCCTGCGCCGAGATGAGGATGGACATCACCTGATTACGGCAAAAAACACCTTTATCGACTTTGGCTCCCACCCTGTGGATCAGGGACTTGTCCTGAAACTCTCAAATATTGTCGAACAGGACGAGCAGAGAATTATCCGTCCGTTCTCCCAAGCAAGCACCACCCAAACCTACGAGGTCTCCCCTGCCTTTAAAAAACGTCTTGACGATCAGGGCTATGAATGGAAATCCAACGAAGGGAAAAACATCGGCGAGCTATTGACCGCGGACCTTTTCTATTTCAAGGAAAAATTTCATGAAACGGATGATTCTCTCGCCCTGGAAAGAAGCCTGATCGAATTCATGCCTGATATTGTCAGCGCCAAATACCCACCTCTACGGGCGGCACAGGCCAATGTCCAACTGGAATTTTCCCGAGTGGTTCAGTCCATTCGACGCGGCGAGGAGTACAGAGGACGAAGCCTCCTCTATATTACCGGACTCAACATCGATATCTCGGAATATGAAGGCTTTCCGACAACAAATTATTTTGTCCCCTGGGCCGCCCACGTCCAACTCAAAGACGGCACACCGGAAGAATACACCCACCCCATTGAACAGGAAAAGCTATTCGCCAAGCTCATGTCCCAAAGTATGGAGAACCCCGACCAAACCGACTTAAAAGAAAATATCAAGCGCATGCTGAAAGCGCCGCACTTTGATATCAGGGTAAGGTAACATCTTCCATGTGAAATCAGATTGAAGAAAAAGAAAGCCCGTTTCCTTTTTGTTTGCTGATTGCAAAAAGGAAACGGGCCCATGAGTATGCCATGCCTCAACAAAAAGAGAGCAAACAATTTTACAAAAAAAAGTTTCCCCTGCCTGGCAGGTTAATCAGCTCGTGCAATCCCTGAGTATGTGGAATCGTTGAAGAGGGCTTACGATTCCCCCAGGTTCAGGTACATATGAGCGACACCGGAGCAGAACAAAAAAGAAAAAAGTAGTTGACTTTTACTGAATAGAAATTCATAATCGTCCGATTTTGTAAGTCGCCAGCCGTGGAATCCACCTCTGTGTTTTTCCTTTTCCAATGACCGACGACGATGGCAATGTCTTTTCTGACACTGTTATTACCGTGGGTATCATCCCAATCTTCTCCACATTTATAGGTTTGACAAGTTACAAATTCATTGGAGAACTCCAGCTAGTCGCGGCAATGATTTTCTTTATAAAAATAAAAGCAATAATCAGCTCCCCCCTTTTATCGAAGTGACACAAGAGGACATATGAATATATTTTTTCTCGCTTTACTGCTCATTGGAGTTGGTGGAACACAGGCACTTACTACCTTCAAACGTTATTCGTTGATGAAAACCGGCGCAGTCCTGGCTATCATCACTGGCTGCAGCATTGGCGCCGTTGATGCGGCAACTCGGCTGCTTCAGCATGCTGAGCCGGTGATTTACACCCATAGCTGGTTGCAGATTTTCACCTTCTCTCTCAAGATTGATGCCGTTTCAGCCTTTTTTCTGGTACCGGTTTTCGCCATTTCTGCCATAGCCGCCCTGTACAGCTTTCAATATCTCCATGATGCAAAACGGGCAGCAGGCACCGCCATTAATTATTTCTTTTACGCCCTTCTCATCATCTCAATGGCCCTTGTGGTCTGTGCGAATAACCTTATCTCCTTCGCCCTTGCCTGGGAGCTGATGTCTGTCGCATCATTTTTTCTGGTTATTTATGATGTCCATAAAAAGGCCACCAGGGGTGCTGGATATATCTATTTTATTTTTACCCAGGCTGGAGCCCTTTTTATTTTTGCCGGTTTCGGTTTCCTCTACTCACACACCGGCACCTTTGGATTTGAAGCCCTTGCCTCTATTCCCGATTCGGCCAAACTTATTGCCTTTATTCTTATTCTCATCGGCTGTGGCTCCAAGGCGGGTATCATGCCTCTCCATGTCTGGCTACCCTATGCCCATCCCGCTGCCCCAAGTCATGTTTCCGCTGTCATGTCCGGCGTCATGATCAAGATGGGTATTTATGGTATTGTCCGCTTCTATCTCCTCCTAGAACCGACATCTGTCGTTTTCGGCCAGATCGTTATCATTCTCGGCATCAGCTCCGGTATCCTCGGGGTAGTCTATGCCATCGGCAAGCAGGACATCAAAAAGATGCTTGCCTACTCCAGCGTCGAGAATATCGGCATCATCCTCCTCGGTCTCGGTGTCGGCATGCTGGGCGCAGCATCTGGTAACAAGACCATGGCCGCATTTGGCTTTGCCGGTGGCCTGCTCCATGTCTTCAATCACTCAATTTTCAAATCACTGCTCTTCATGGGAGCAGGCTCTGTTCTTCATCAGACCAAAACCGGGGCGAGCAACCAGCTTGGCGGCCTGATGAAAACCATGCCGGTTACTGGCCGTAGCCTACTCATCGGTTCCATCTCCATCTCCGGCCTGCCGCCGTTCAACGGTTTTATCAGTGAGTTTCTCATCTATTACGGGGCAATCCACGGCCTTTCACTCCATGGCGCATCATTTGTCCTCTCTGCTCTGGCAATTATAGCCCTGGCAGTTATCGGCGCACTGGCAGCAGCAGCCTTTACCAAATTCATTGGCGTAGTTTTTCTTGGTGAACCACGCACTGCCAATGCCGCCAATGCATGCGAAGCCGGCGTCCTCATGGGAACAGCCCTCTCGTTGCTGGCAGCTGCTTGTCTTATCATCGGTATCTGGCCTTATTACTTTGTCCAGGCAGCCTTCCTGGTAACCCAGGCAATTCCACTGGTTGCCGACTATACAACGACTGATTTCATGCCGATCATGACCAATATTTCCCGTACGGCTGCTCTCTTCATCTTCCTGTTTATCATTGTCACAGTTCTCAGAAAGATTTTTTATATCGGTAAAGAAGTCACCAAATCCGGAACCTGGGGCTGTGGCTTCACCCAGCCAACAGTTCGAATGCAGTACACCGGAACATCTTATGCAGACAGTATGGTTGATTTTTTTCGACCCTTTATCCGAGTACAAAAAAAGTACTCCGGAATAGAGAAGATTTTCCCTGGCAAGACAACCTACAGCTCGCACACACTTGATACCTCTGAAATCGGGCTGAACTTCTTTGTTGTCCGCCCGGTTCTCTATCTCCTTAGCAAGCTACGCTGGATCCAACACGGTAACATCCAGCTCTATATCGGTTACATTGTGCTGGCCATTGTGGTTATGCTCATCTTTATATAGGAAGACAGGATGAATTTTACTTTTTCTTTCACTTCACTTTTTTCACTTCTGGTCGCTTTTTCCTTGGCTCCCCTGTTCATGGGTGTCATTTTAAAGGTAAAGGCCTTTTTCGGCGGCAAGCAGGGCCCACCATGGCTGATCAAGTATTATACATTAATCAAGCTGCTCCGGAAGGGCTCTGTCTATTCGACAAGCACGACATTTATCTTCAAGCTGGGACCGATAATCTCCTTTGTTACAGCCTTTATGCTGTTGCTCTTCTTTCCCTTTGCTGGTCTGCCGCCTATTCTTTCATTCCATGGTGATGTGGTTGTCCTCTTTTACCTCCTTGGTCTGGGACGTTTTTTTACCGTCCTTGCCGCTCTGGATACAGCATCACCCTTTGAAGGAATGGGCGCAGCACGAGAGGTATTTTTTTCTGCCCTCGCCGAGGCTACTATCTTTGTCATCCTGGCCCTCTTCTTTCGACTCAGTGGAAGTTTAAGTTTTGCTGAATATTTTTCAGGTACTCAAGTTGTCAATCTCTGGTCTCAGTCCGCGGCCCTGATCTTTTTAGTTCTTATCGCCCTGTTCATTGTTCTCCTGACGGAAAACTCTCGAGTGCCTGTTGATGACCCAGCGACCCATCTTGAATTAACCATGATCCATGAAGTCATGATTCTTGATCACAGCGGCCCGGATCTTGCTCTTATTGAAATGGGTGCTTTCTGTAAGATGCTTTTTTACTCGGCCTTTATTTCCTGTCTCCTCTACCCCTTTCACACAGGATCTGCTCTATACAATGTTCTCGTATTTAACATTATCATGACCCTGATTTACGCCGGGGTCGGCTTGGTCGAATCAATCACGGCACGGTACAAAATGGATATGGTTCCCAACTTTATCCTGACATCCTTTGCCCTGGTCTTTTTTGCAACTATTCTTACCATGGAGTTTGTCCAGTGATCCATATATCCAATATCTTCTTGGCGATGATCCTCCTCTCAGTACTGCTTTCCCTGCGATCCAACCGCCTTATGGCTCTGGTCAAGCTCATGGCCTTTCAGGGAATCGTCGTTTCAGCAGTCCCCATGGTACTGGATACTGCCCATGGTTTAACCTTCAATCTAATCATGTTTTTTATCCTCCTGGTTCTTGTAAAGGGCATCCTCATCCCAGGCATGATGTCCGTCGCCGTCAATAAGGTTGTAGCCAGCAGGGAAATTGAACCGATTATCGGCTACCATGCCTCCCTCTTTGCCGGACTGATCATGATTGTTTTTTCAGTATACATAACCAACCAACTCAATTTGGCCAGCTTGGCTGCAAGTCATAAACTGCTCCTGGTGACAGGTATCACCACCATGGGAGCCGGTTTAATCCTGCTCATGGCGCGCCGTAAGGCCATTACTCAGGTTATCGGTTACCTGATGATGGAAAATGGTATTTATCTCATCGGCACAGCCCTTGCCAAAGAGGTTCACACTCAATATGTGGTCGAGTTCGCGGTTCTTCTTGACCTCCTTGTTGCAGTATTGGTTATGGGTATTGTCTTAAACGATATCAACCATACCTTTGATGATGTTGACACTGCCCTCCTTGGACAGCTAAAGGATTGAAACTATGCTCCAGTTTGTATTTTATATTCCACTGATTGTAGGAATTGCGGTTTTGTTTCTTCCTGCTAAAATAGGAAGAGTGGCCCTTTTTAGCACGGCTGTCATTCACGCGATGTTCACGGCCCTGGAATGGTTCAAGCTCAGCGGACCTCTGCACACCAGCTACTTCAGTAACACCCCTGAAGGCATGCTGGTTCTGGCCATCCTCTCCTTTCTCTTTCTTTTCATCTCCTTATACACAGTCTTTTATATGGGTGAAGTGGAAATGAGTAAGGAGCCTGTCTTTAACGGCAGTATGTTGCTCTTTCTCTCAGCCATGTCCATGGTTGCCATTGCCGATCATATTATTATGCTCTGGGTAGCCGTAGAAGCAACCACCCTGATGAGTGCACCGCTTATCTTTGTTCATCGCTCCAAAGCATCTCTGGAAGCCACCTGGAAATATGTGCTCATCTGTTCCGTAGGCATTGCCCTGGCACTGCTGGGCTGCTTTTTTGTTATTTTTTCCATGGAAATGAGTAACATCCATGTGCCAATCAGTTTTAGCTCATTGAACACGGTTGCCTCCCAGCTTGATCCGGTGTGGCTGAAAGCCGGTTTTATATTTTTTGTTATCGGCTTCGGCACCAAAATGGGACTTGCCCCCATGCATACCTGGCTGCCTGATGCTCACAGTGAAGCTCCCAGCCCTGCCTCAGCTCTGCTCTCAGGGGCCTTGCTCAACTGTGCATTTCTTGCCGTATATCGCTGCCATCAACTCATGTTTACGGCCGGACTAGGGGATTATTCGAGTAAAGTTCTTATCGCTTTTGGTCTTGCCTCCATGCTGGTTTCTGCTGTTTTTATCCTCAATCAGACAGATTACAAACGGATGCTGGCCTATTCCAGTATAGAAAATATGGGCATCATTGCCGTTGGCATCGGCATTGGCGGCCTGGCCGCCTTTGGCGCTATGCTCCATATGATCCATCACTCACTTGTCAAATCCTCGCTCTTTCTCTCCGCCGGCAACATACTCCTCGGCTACGGCACCAAGACAATTGACAAAACAGGAAGTATGCTACGGCTGCTTCCTAAAACCGGTCTTACTTTTTTTGCCGGCTTTGCTGGAATTTCCGGATTCCCGCCATTCGGTCTTTTTGTCAGTGAACTCCTTATTATTCTGGGAGCCATCAAGGCTGGTCGTTACGTAGCAATCGGCATCTTTATCTTCAGTCTGATCCTTATTTTTGCGGGTGCCTCAAAACTCGTTATGCAGATGGTTTTCAGTGAAAAAGAGAATGATGACATCCTTGTCCCTGAAAAATGGACCCGGGCGCTGCCACCCATTCTTCTCTTACTGACCTCACTGGCCTTAGTTATCTGGCTCCCGGATAGCATCTATCAAACAATTCAAAATGCGATTTCATCCATTGGAGGCACGGTAAATGGATAACCTCCTACAGATACAAAACGGACAGGCAGTGTCCCGGGCCGATATTCCTGACCTTGACTTTCCTCTCTTTCAACAGACTGTCCTTGACGTGACCCGACACAGTGGCTTTGTTGTGCAGTTTTTTGCCTACGAGGACGAACAGTCCACTCTTAAACTGATCGCTGTCCTCCGCTCTGGACAGATGCTCTATGTCACAGGATGCTCACTTGCTGATGAGTATCCCTCGTTCACTCCTCACTGTGAAAAATTTCACATGTTCGAGCGGGAGATTGCCGAACAGTTCGGCGTCCGACCCACAGATCATCCCTGGTTAAAGATGGTCCGCTATCATGAAAACTGTCGGGGTAAAGAGGATATATTCGGGAATGATTACAGCCAGGACATTCCTGGCAACTATCCCTATTTCACCGTGGACGGGGAGGCCATCCATGAAGTTGCCGTTGGTCCTGTCCATGCCGGCATCATTGAACCCGGCCATTTTCGTTTTCAATGTGCCGGGGAAAAGGTCTTCAGTCTTGAGATCCAACTAGGCTACCAGCATCGCGGAGCAGAGAAACTTCTCGAGCAGGCAGGACAACCCCTGAATCGCCTGCCGGTCATTGCCGAATCTATCGCCGGCGACACGGCAATCGGGCACAGTCTCTGTCACTCTCAGGCCATTGAGGCCCTGGCCGGACTTACAGTTAATGATGGAGCAAAGATTGTCCGAACGATTGCTCTGGAACTCGAGCGTATCGCAAATCACATTGGTGATCTTGGCGCCTTGAGTGGTGACGTTGCCTTCAATCCACCCATGGCCTATTTTGGCCGAATCCGCGGCGAGTTCTTAAACCTGACGCTTACCATGGCGGGCAACCGTTTCGGCAAAGGATTGGTCAGACCCGGTGGTATTGCCTTTCCTGTGCTGGCAGAACACCGCCAAATCCTGCGTAATAAAATTGCAGATGAAACTCCGGGGATAGCACATGTCTGTGAACTTCTTTTCTCGGCCCATACAGTGCTTGCCCGTTTTGAGCAGACCGGAACAGTCCCCCGCCATATCGCTGAGAAACTGGGTCTTGTCGGCTATGCAGGAAGAGCGAGCGGACTGCCGTATGATGCCCGGATCACCTTTCCCACAGAAGCTTACAACCAGGTAACGATAAACAATAACAAGAAAACTGTTGGTGATGTCTTCAGTCGCGCCAGTGTCCGACGGGAAGAAGTCAAGCGCTCTTTGCAAATCATCCCTGAACTCCTGGCAAAAGAAATAAATGCAGAACCTGTTGCGGTTCCGGCATCCTACAGCCTTGCTCCTGATTCTTTTGTAGTCACCATCAATGAGGCGTGGCGGGGTGAAGTATCTCACTGCCTGTTGACCGACAAAGACGGCTCAATACTTCGCTATAAAATTAAGGACCCATCGTTCCATAACTGGACCGGACTGGCCATGTCCCTGCGCAACCAGGGCATTTCAGACTTCCCCCTCTGCAACAAGAGTTTCAACCTTTCTTATTGCGGATTTGACCTGTAAGAAACAGAATATATTTAGAGGTTCATATACATGTTAAGTGTCATACAAAATAGACGGGAACAGGGATACAGGACAACTCCGTATCCCAAAGAACCGATCAATCTTTATTCCCGCTACCGGGGATTGCCTACGGTCCACCAGGACTGCGACAAGGCACTTGCCAGGCAGTGTGCAGAGGCTTGTCCCCAACAGGCCATTGATGTCGAGAGGATGGTTATCGACATCGGCCGTTGCACCTTCTGTGGTCAATGCGAAATCCAGTCACAGGGAAAACTTGTCACCTTCAGTAACAATTTCGAGTTAGGCGCTTCCAGCAGGGAAGCCCTCTTTACCAGCGGAACCCTACCAGCCCTTGCTGAACACTCCAAACAGCACTTCAAGAGTCTCTTTGGCCGGTCTCTGCAGCTCAGACAGATCTCCGCCGGAGGCTGCAACTCCTGTGAGGCGGATACCAACGTTCTCGGCACACCGTTTTTTGACCTGCAGCGCTTTGGTATTGATTTCGTGGCCTCTCCTCGCCATGCGGACGGTATCCATGTCACCGGTCCGATCTCGAACAACATGAAGGCGGCTGTGCTTTCAACCTATGAAGCCGTTCCAGCTCCCAAGGTAGTTATCGCCAGTGGCTGCTGTCCCATCTCCGGTGGCCCCTTCTGGGGCAGTAAAGATATCGTGGGTGACCTCAACAGCCTGATACCGGTTGACCTCTATATTCCCGGTTGTCCTCCCCATCCGATGACAACGCTGCATGCTCTTTTACAATTTTTTAAGTAAAAAATGGTTGGCAGCCAAACAAACACACCCCTGGAGAAACTGACTCGAGGGAGAGAGCAGTGACAACGGGGGCTTTTGCCCCTTTTGTTTTTCTCTCTCTTCCTTGCCTGTTGCAGTGACAAAAAGCGATAAAGCGATTCCCCATTTTTTTTCAGACTCTGCACGATTATCCCAGGAGCCGTCGAACTGAGCTATAAATCTGCCGCAAATTTTCCAAATCGGCCCATATTCCCATCCTTTTTTGCTGAACAGTCCTGTTATTCGCCTCAAATCCACGAAAATCCAGTCTCGATTTCTCTGATTTCCACGACGATACTCCCAAGCCAGCAGACTCCCTTGTCAAGCATACGTGGGAAAAGGATGGGCAACGGCTATAGAGCTATCCACCTTTCTCCACCACCTCAATCAGCTTCGACTTGCGTGAGTGAACAGAAAACCCGATCCAACTCCGCTTTTTCTCTGGATAATCTCAGACTATCCTCACCTTGCGTACTCATCTGTTCTGCTACAAGCGACCAGTACAGAAAAAAATGACTACTGAAGGTGGCCGATCAAAAGACATAGTAACAAGCTGAGACAGTACCAAAAACCGACCTTGATACAGTTGAACAACCACCAGGGGAACGGAAGCGGTAAACACTGGTAACTCCCTTCCCCATTACTGTTCTCAGGACTGAGCAGCCAATAGCAGATCGTTATGATTCTCTTCATTTTTTTATTCCCCCAAATTCATTCCTTCTTCTTTTCCTTTACTTCAGGATAGCAGAACTGCTAAATAAGAACAGATTCAGAATGAAAGTAAAACAGGCATAACAGTTGTTTTCTCAGTAAGCTGCGGAGGAGCAGAATGGGATATCAGTACGTCAGGCTGGCAAACGAGCTGGAGCAACAAATATTATCGGGAAAATATAGCGCAGGAGAAAAACTCCCCTCCCTGCGCGCCCTTCACGCCAGTACCGGTCGCTCTATTTCCACTGTTTATCAGGCCTACATGGAGCTGGAGAATCGAGGCGTTGTAGAAGTTCGGGAAAAATCAGGATTCTATGCGCGCCCCTTGCAGAATGCTATTCTCCCCCTGCCCGCCAGAGGGCAAAAGCAGAGGAAACCGCACAAAGTCACCATTAATGCCTTATCTGAAATGCACAAGCGTTCCCTGAACAAACCTGAAATGCTCCCCTTTGGCGCAGCAATGGCCACAGCCGAACTTCTCCCCGGAAAACAATTAGCCGCAGCCGTTCGCTCAGTGGCTGCCAGTTACCAAAACTCCGACCGCCTCGGTTATGGTTTTCCATCAGGAGAACCGGAACTGCAAAAAGAGATTGGCAAGCGTTCCCTTGGCTGGCTGGAAGATGGTGATGAGGAAGAGATTATCATTACCCAGGGCTGCATGAATGCCCTAGATATCTGTCTGCGCAGTGTGGCCAAGCCCGGCGATACTATCCTTCTTGAATCACCAACCTTTCTCTGCTACCTCCAGCTCATTGAAGATCTCAACATGCAGGCCCTTGAAGTTCCGGCAGATCCGAGTAAAGGGTTACCCATTCACACCCTCCGCCAGGTGCTGGATGAACATGATATTCGGGCTGCCCTCCTCAACTCCACATTTCATAACCCCCTGGGCTATGAAATGGAAGAGAGCAGTAAACGACCACTGGTTGAGATGTTCGCTGAACGAGGTATTCCCATCATTGAGGATGATATATATGGTGAACTCTTCTTTGGAAAAACCCGCCCCACCCCCCTTAAGGCTTTTGATCAGGAGGGCGGAGTCTTATACTGCTCCTCCTTTTCGAAATCTCTGGCCCCAGACCTGAGGGTTGGCTGGACCATGCCCGGTCGATTCAGGGAAAAGGTCAAGCGACTCAAGTTCAATGCCACCATTTCCTCCCCCCAGCTCAATCAGCTCATCGTGGCCGAGTTCCTCGCCAGCGGCACCTTCGACAGACACCTGCGCAGGATGCGAAACATTCTCAAAAAACAGGCATCAGAAATGGCCCATGCCGTTGCCAGACACTTTCCACCCGATACCAAGATTTCAGCACCCAAAGGAGGACTCTGCCTCTGGGTTGAACTCCCTCCTTCGGTGGACAGCCTGGAACTTTTTCGCCTGGCAGAAAAGAAAAACATCTCAATCCTTCCAGGAGCTCTCTGTTCAGGAATGGGACAGTATGATCACTGTATCCGTCTCAACTATGCCCATATCTGGGATGAACGCAAGGAAAAGGGGATGAAAACCCTGGCAGATCTAGTCCACTCTTTAATGGAAGCGAGGAAGGGTAAAAAAACAAAGATTGGCGTATCAAGCAATGAGATCCGTATAGGCCTGAACACTGATCCGGACTTTCTTAAAATTGAGAGGATTTGCCAACAACTGGAGAATAAAAAACCCATTGCCAAAATCCGTTTTCATCAGTCTATCTCCGGCAATATCCTCAAATTAATCAGCAGTCAGGAACTCCATGGCGGATTTGTCTTTGGCGATTGCGAAGCTCCCCAATTTCATATCCAATCCCTGGCAACATTTCACTTGATGATAGTAGGTCCAACACGAATGAGAGAATTCCTGACCAGTGCCGATTACCAGGACCTTGCGGCCCTGCCCTGGATCGGCAATCCACCGGAATGTCCCTACTGTCAGGTGATGGAAGAGAAATTTCATGCCAGAGGCTTTCAACCAAGAATCACCGTTACCGCCAATGAAGAGTCGGCAATACTCACTATGATAAAGGCTGGAGTAGGTCTCAGCTTCATGCTGGAAGAACCCGCACGAAAACTCGCCGCAGAAGGCACTCTGGTGATCTGGGAAAAAGAGCGTTTTGCCTTTCCTCTCTCTTTTGTCAGCCTCAGGAGTGAGCAGAAGAGTGAGAAAGTCAGAACGATGGTCAAAGCCATAAAGGAGATCTGGATGAGATAGACAGGATTCTCAAGAGAACAGGGGAGAAGGGCATCTTTGTTACCCGCTTGTCATAATAAAAAAAACATCCCGTCCCCAGAAGCTGTCAACCAGATGCAAAGGACCACGACGGGGGCAGTGGAGGAAACACCCCAAAAACAGTTCACGGCTCAGGTAGACATTCTGCACCGAGGACTCATTCCTGAGGTGCGCAACGGAGAGACAGGTCCTGAAGGGCTTTCAGATACTCCTCCGAGTGATCAAGATAAAAGGCCAGGGCCCGGGAGAATTTTTTACCCAATACCCCGTCGATGAAGAGCTGACTGATCTGCCGTTGCTGCTCAAGAATGGACTGGGAGGCGACGATGATCCTCCTCTCCTCCGCGGACATGGATTTCATGATCGAGGGCAGGGTACTGGTAGCCCGTGGCTGATACATCCAGATGTAAAGGAGATCAAGGGCGTTGATGATTACGATCTTGCCCAAATTCGGATCTTTTTCAGCCATGGCCGCCATGAATTCCTTGGGCGACTCAAGCATCTCAAGGACATCCTCCTCCGGGAACAATGTCTCGAGGGCTGCATAGGTTTCAAACACCTGGGCTATCTTGGCCGAATAATCCATGGAACGGAAACGAATATTGTTGAAGCGATCAGCCAAGCCCTCGATGAAGCCGGCCACACAATCCGAGGCCAGCTTGGAAATCACCGCCGCCCACTTCTGCAATATGTCGTTGACAGCGACTGCGCCAAATCCGCCGAGCAGCAAACCGATCATCCCATTGAAAAGGATGGCCAAGGGAATGGAGAGGATGCTGCGGAAGAAATTCCCGTACACCGCCCCTTTGGGCAGGCCTCGGAAGATATTATGACCCGAAATGTAGACGCCGTTGGCCAATGCCATGAAGGAATAGAGGGCAAGCGGGTTGGTTCCAGTGGTAATGCCAAACATCTGTTCGAGAATAAGTGTCTTCACCAGCAGATCGAGTAAAGGAACAGAAAACCCGGTGAAAAGCAATGAATAGGAGAGTCTGTCCCAGCTCACATACTCCTTCCATTTGAGAAGAGGCGAGCGGGTGAATCCGCCACCGCCGAGAACCGACTGGATAATGTTGCGAATCCCGGTGATACCAAACCAGATAACCGCACCAAAATAGGCGAGAAACCACCAGTCTTTGGTCAGGGCAAAGGTGGCAAAGGCAGGGATGAAACCAATGAGTATCCTGAGTCCGTTTTTCAGATAACTGTTCAAGTAGCCAAAGGGAATTCTCTGCTCCTCGTCCACATCATCCCGGACCTCAAGGGACAGACCGTTATTCGTCCTATTCTGCGTCCGTCCCAGAGTGGCAACATTGCCGTTAGGTTCCATATGGGTTGAGTAGGCCTGCACCACCCAGTCCCTCTTTCGCTCACAGCCGAAATTGAGTCCTGAAAAAACGGGCTCCAAAGCGCCTGCCGGGGTTGAAGAGATACTTTTCTGGTTCCAGAGAACATCTCGACGAGTCCATATTCCTTGGTGCTGACGCCTGGGAATGTAGGTCACCTGCAGATAGGCAGTAATACGTACCGGGATGTTCCAGCGGCTGGGCTCCTGTGTTCGCTCAAGATCTTTCTTCACCCAGCGCGGCAGAGTATCCTTCATGACCAGCCCCATACCGTAGCGGTGCCGGGAACTGCCGGTGGAGTCGCTGCCGATGCGGGCCTTGAGCAATGAATTGTTATAGAAACCCTGCAATGTCAACATGTCATGCAATATGGCAGTGAGCTTGTTCCTCCTTTCCTCCACTTCTCGAACTAACGGATCAGCCTCATTCACATCACGGATAATCTTCTGGATAACCCGTTTGAGATTAATGATATTACCCTGATTGATAGCCAGCTGCAGTTTATTGATGTCAGCGTAATGATTGGCCTTGCCGGTGGTATAATCCTTGAGATTGAAAATTTCAAGATGGGTAATCTTCCCCCGACAGTCGTAAATGAGCTCCAGGACGTCAGCTGGGCTGAGTTCGCTTAAATTCAGGGTCACCCGGAATCCGGAATGAAGACTTTCCAGCCGGGCGAGAAGTTCTTCAGGTGAGAGCATGAGCATGCCCGGCACCTCGGGACCATCATGGGGTATGAGGGGGTTGTGGATATCAGGATTTTTATTCGCCTCCAGAAAACTCACAATGATGGCGTCCGGGTCCATGGAGTTCATCATCTCAACGGCGTGCTTGATACGCAGCCGTTCCTCCTGGTCTGCCCCAGCCCAGCTTTCTCGGAACGCTTCCACCTGTTCCCGCATAGCCGGCAGCATACGATTGTATATAAACTTGGCAAGATGCAAAAGTGACGGTTGACCGGAGCCGACAAAACTAAAAAACTCATGGCGCTCCAGGAGAGGGAGATTGATACCGTAAGCCTCATTGATCACCGGTCGATGCCTGGTGTTAAACTCCTGGAGGACATCAAGCACGTAACGCTGCTGATATTCCGAAACGTTACGACTTTCCTGCATGAAAGCCTTGGCCGGACCCTCCTTGATAAAATTGAGAAAGTCCTGTTTATCGGCAAAGCCGCGTGGTGCCCAGATGAGTTTGACATAGCGGCCGCGGAATCTGGCGGAGAATTCTATGCCGACCCTGACAGTGATACCCATGACCTCGGCCGATTCCAACAGTTCAGCTGCCACCTCCACGTTGATGAAGTTGTAATAAATCACCGTCAGGCTACGAATGCCCTTTATCCAGGCGTCCATAATCAGGTGAGTCGGTGACTTGCGTCCCTTGGTGTTGGCGTCATGTACATGGTCATCGAAAGCGATCTGGTTCCATTCCTCAGGCATCTCGATCAGATGGTATTTCTTCAGCTGGCTGCGGATAAAACGGGGTTTTCCAAAGGTCGCTATCCGGAAATCCCGGGCAAGCTTCAGCTGCCGCAGAGAGTCGCCCTTGGAACGAACAAGCTCCTTCATGATCTCCAACAGGACCCTGGCCGTATTCCTGCGCAGCATGCTCTGGGAACTGCAAAGCACTTCATCATGGAGACAACGAAGAGCCTTCTGTCGGTCAGCCGCCTTGCCCGCCTCAAGAGAACCCAACAGATGAATGACCGCATAGGCGATGCGCAGGGCCATGGAAGCAGTCATTTCCTTGATGCCATGAGGGTGCAGATAAGGAATCAGGAGATTTTTGATATGCTTATGCGAGGCATCACGGTTAAGAACATCATTGACGATGTTCAACAAGACATAGTCATTTGGGTCAAAGAAATATCTGGATACTCTTTTATCTTGAATCATCTCGAATCACATCCGTGGAAAAGAACGACATAATTAATTGCTATATCAGATAATTAAAAGCAACCAACAAACAAATCCAGCCACACCAGTACTTGATATTCTATCTGCCATGATCGGGCAACAGTTAAATGCGTTGAACGCAACGACATCAGTACTCTTTTGACTGTAACAAGGTGTAAACTATTCAGCAGCACTCCATCTTCGTCCATTTAGATCTTCTCGAATAGCATGAGTATGCTTCGAAGTCCTCACTGAACGAATATAAAGCACTGCTAAGCAGTTACAGAGCAGTTGTTTGCCAGTTATTGGGCATTACCTTCTTTATTATTTCATTGGGACATGAATTGGGTAGGGTGATGGTTTACAATTCTCAATAGGAGAAATGATGACTTTTCCTGTTGGTTCTCATCTCTCCGCAAGAGGCAAAAGCTTCCCTCTAACCATCTGGCAGGAAGTACTGAACTGGGTGGCTGCAATCACCTGAAATCCGCAATAGGCTTCGATGGCAAGGAGACAGAGATTTCTCCAGCAGCAAAGACTATTTCGATCATTGGCCGGAAGGTGATCCCAGTCCGCCTCCCTGATGTTTTCTACGTTCCTTGCTTCTCAAGAAGCTATAAATTCACTCAGATCTGAATCCAGTATATTTTTCAGCTCATCAAAATTATCCTCTCTGGTTTCCGTGAACAAAAAGCCAAATAGAGGATACTTTTTGTAATCGATTTTTCTCAGCTCCAGGGGCTTCTCAAAATTGGCCAGTAATTTCTCATAATCAAAGACTCTAATCTGCTCACCATTGATGCCAGTGGAATTATCCAACACGATAAGACTAAAGAGTTTTCCTTCTTTACCCGTAAGGGCCTCAGCCCATTGCGGCTTTTTTTGCCAGTAGAAAGAGAGATAAGGGTTTACTCCATAGGCCAGGAAGGACATATCAGCGGTGGTGCACCAGCCACCAAAGCGCACTGGATTGACCTCGATGGGGAACAAGGTTCCGTCATTTTCCCGCCTGAGTTCAATGTGTACCGGAAAGTTTGTAACTCCAGCCAATCCACCAATCTTCCCGACAAAATCAGTAAACTCTTCAAGGTTGCTTTCAATAATTTCTTTTGATGAGATATAGACCCTGTCACTCACATCAATATCGGAAGAAAACGTATGCTTAAAGATGCCCAGAATAACTGCTTCGCCAGTTGCATTATAATAGGCATCAACAGCAAATTCTTCGCCGTTGATACATTGTTCAATAATAAATGAACTGGTGTCCAAGACCTCTTTAGGATATAAATCCCTAATCTGCTCTCTTTCCGTCATGATTGAATCAACAGTATTCCCCCACTCCTCGTGGCTTGTAACCTTATAGACCCCCATGCTGAAAAAGCCAACCGTTGGCTTGATAATAAAGGGAATAGGGATTGCATCCACCTGAATATTCTGTAAATCTTCCACACGAACCCCTTGGAAAAAGAAATTCGGAAAGATTGATTTTGTCATTTCTCTAAATTTCAACTTATCCTTAAAGAGCTCTATCTTTGCAGGAAGATCGCTGAAAGCGAAATGCTTCGCGATCCACCCTATAGCATTTTCAGAGGTAGTATAGATTTTCAGAGTATCTGACTCCTGAGCCATTGCAACAGCCCTCTCTTCACTCATTATTTTGGTCCCATTGTAGAGGCCTGATTTTTTAGCGATCTCCGTACCGACTACAGGAATAGCATTATCCCTGACCGTCTTTTTGAAAAACTCCGAGACATATGGCCTATCGACGAAAAACATTTTCTTCCATCCGTGATTAAATTTTGCAGGGCATCCCCCCCACGCTCTTCAGCTTCTCCCTTCTCCCCGTTTTGCCTGCCATGAAAGATGACTCAATACCTTGCAGGGCAGCAGGCCCGACATGCCCCTTTCCCCGGCAATAGTGTCAAGCATATCGTTTGCCGTTCTTATACTAGAGTATCTTTGATAACATTTGGCAAAAAAAAAGGCAGATGGATGAATTTCCACCTGCCTTTTACTATGTTATGGAGAAGGACTCTCTGGTCAGTCCTGCAAAGCTATCGAATCACCGGCCCTGGCATCTCCTCCCTGTATGACTTTTGTAAATATCCCCTCTTTAGGCATGATGCAATCACCGGTAGCCTTTTTTATGACACAGCCATCATTATGGCATTTCTTACCGATCTGGGTGACTTCGAGAATGATATCTGTGCCTATTTGCAGACGATCACCGACTGCTACAGACGACAGGAGCAGACCTCTGGTAATGATGTTTTCTGCAAATGCGCCATCTTTTAAGGTAGGAAGTTTTTCTTTGACGGTATCGATACTTTCTCCAGCCAGCAGAGAAACCTGTCGATGCCATTTGCCAGCATGGGCATCATCAAGAATTCCGAATCCAACTTGAAAAGTGGCCTGCTCAACCGGCCTTTTCACCATGCCTTTTTTTTTGCTTGTACAAATTGCTTCAATAGTTGCCATAGTAAGTATCTCCTTCGATCTCAGGCCGTTGTTTCTGTAAAATTCGGATCGCTACAAATCGATGTAAAAATGAACAGTTAATATAAAGCAATGCTAAACAGTTCCAGAGTGATTCTTTGCCAATTATTGGCCGTCACCTCAATAGGCTGTATTTTTTTAGAATTACCAGCGAAAAAGAACAAACAAAAGATATCCCCTCAAGCCACCGAGAAACATACCACACTGTAGGACTACTTAGCAAACTTTTTGCCATTCCCCCTCTCAACAGAACCATCTGTGCTCATAGTGAAGGAGATTTCGCAACCACTCACCAGGAGACAGGGAAAATCAAAAAAGGCAAAAACCACGCATACGCACAGATCCTGCCTTTCTGAGGTTCATGGAAAAAGATGGTTAAGCGAGGCCCCTGACAACTGGCCGCGGCAACACAGAGGAGCTGCCCTCAGGGGCCTCCTCTGTCAGCCGATGACGCCCTCTCCTATTTATTGCCATGAAAGCCTTTTGCTTTGCCGGCAGCCCATTCTTTATCGCGGCTGGCGTGGCAACTGAGACACGCATACTCAAGCGTCACATAGCCTTGGGCAAAAGACGATTGCTTCCCTTTTTCTTCCACGGTTTTGAACATCTCCGCCTTTGGATCTGGATTTATCTTGAAAATATGGGTACGAACATCGCCAATATATGAGGCGACACTGATTGCCGATTTGGAGGCCTTGGGCATATGACACTCGATACATCGGGTACCTTGCAAGCCATGAATGTTTTTGGCATAGGTTGCGGCCTCTTCCTCGTGGCACTCAGCACAGTTGTTCTTGGCATGAATTGCACGTTTATGCGGACTGTGACACGATCCTGAGAAACCAGATTACTGGCTTTAAGATTTTTCCGATGGAAGTTCCCTTGGTATGATAACGAATCATATGCCAATTAACACCTTGGCACTCCCTGGAATGATTCTTCAGGGCCGTATCACCATAGAGGGTCAGTGTATTGAGAAACAAACCAGAGTTGAGCAAAAACAGAAAAGAGCTGCTGACAACGACCAGGCGGAAGAGCAAAAGGCAGGGGTCTCAATCCCATGCTCCACCTGGCTCAACAACTCAGGCCATTCATATTACGAAAAGCTGGAACGTGCCGCAGCTCCAAGCCATAGAGCTAAAAAGAGTGGTAAACAATCTGTCAGGAGGTGAAGAACGTCTTTATCCCTGTAACGAGGAGATGCTGTACTTGTCGGCTTCGCAGTCAATTTTGATGAGAAAAGCGGGCTAGCAGTTTGTGATAAAACAGGAAAAGACAGTTACGCTTGCCACTCTCTTGCTACATATTTCGTAAAATTTCAAGCTGGTATCCATCCAGTATCCTGCGGGTGCTGTATATACAGCGCAGATGAAGCATGGTTGCCTCAGCCTTCAATTTGGCAATGGCCTGGACGATCGATTGAAGCGCCTCAGGTGTTTCGCCGCGAAAAATCTCCTCGGCAACCTGTTTTTCAAGCGGTGCTATCTCCTGACCAATCTTCTGGGCACCTGCAATAGTCTCTTTCCTGACCACCAGCAGGTTACTCTTTTGCTCATCTGATAGATTCAACTGCGAATTATTCCACTCTTGCATCAGCAGCTTGGTGAGATGGGGCAAGTTCCCTGTTATCAAGAAAGGCGGATTATTTTTCTCTTTTCCATTTCTGCCCTCTTGCGCCATCAGGTTGGCAGCAGCCAGAGAAAATATCAGCAGCAAAACAGTGCTCAACAAAACACTTCTTTTCATCATTTCAAATCACTCCTTTATTTTTTTACAATTCAGGTGGTTGCACACAAATGAGCAGGACAGGTCCAGAAATCAAAGCCAACAAAGATACTCAGGCACAGAGTGCCTGCTCTTTTCACTATAAGATCATCCAATGAGCAAAGCAATGACCACCATAGATACAGGAGAATTCGCCAGTTGCCTGCCAGGCGGCAGGGTAAGGCCCAGGCAGGACATCCCAGAAAAAAAGCCAGGGCCAAGGGGGAAAGAAAATCCCCTCCTTGGCCCTGGCGAGTCAAAAACACTCCCTTGGCGGGGTCAGCATCAAGGCATACGCAGATTACGTTCGGGCCTGGAGAAGCTATGACACCAGGAACAGTCATACCCCTTGTCTTTTACATGCTTATCGTGAATCGTTGTGAAAGGCTTGGAACTCTCACTGCCATGACATTGAAAGCAGACAACCGATTTGGCACCCTTCAGCTGATAACCGAGTTCTCCCGGAAGATCCATTGTAGAGGTGTTCTCATGACAGCTGTTGCACTGGAGAGCACTTGCAGAGGGAGAAATTCCATGATTAAGCAGCTGATAGGTGTCGGTTTCGACCCATGTATAGGGTTCATCCACTGGATATCCTGTGTTGACCAGACCTTTCTGCACTGCTGTGTCGACGTTGCCAGACCCCTTGAGGTACTCGAAGGTATCGAGAGCGATCAGTCTGGAGTCAGCAACGGTCATAGGTTGATTGGCCCTTTTATATTTGAACGGATAGAGCTTGCCATCTCCTATATCTCCAAGAGGCGTAGAAGTCGGATAAGTCCCTTTGCCTGCATCGTAGGTCAAAGAGGCATCATCGTCAAGAAGGGCGTTATCACTCAACCGATTCCAGAACCTGTACTCGGGAATAAGGTTTCCTTCTTTAATGGTGTAGGGATGACCAGGCCCCTCGCTTCCATCTGCCGGCAAGCCGGTATGGGTAGACTGCCAGTCACGGTAGATTTCTGTGGCCACCTTGGCATAGGTGGGAATATGACAGGTCTGACAGGCAACTCTGGCAACATGACGGCCTATGGTTGAGTTGTCGTGACCAGCGAGAGAATCTTTATTGGTGTGACAGGTCGTACAGCTTATTTCCGCTCCTCGATTCAGGTCATCAGTAGGGCGCAGATCTGATCCTTTACCGATAACCAGATGATTCTCAAAGACATGGCACTTCTGGCAGGAAAGATCACTGCCGCTGGTGTTCATATGGACATCAAACTGAGGATCACTGTTATGGGCTGTGGCCAGAGAAAGGTCTCCCCGCTTTACTGCATCACCACCGCCTGCTTTTGCATGACAGCTCAGACAATTTGTTCTGGTGGGGGCGTGGAGATTTCGAACCATGGAATCAGTGGGCGCCAGAACCCCCATGCTCCCATCTGCCAAGCGGATCCTGGAAGTGGAATACTCTTCACTGTGACAGACCAGACAGTCTATGTTTTCTAACCCTGCACTGGGATCATCAGGCCTTTTCCCGCGGCCGACATGGCAAGAACCGCATACGGGCCAGTCGCCCTTGATATTGATGCAATAACTATTCACTGCATTGGTGAGCTTGCCCTGAAGCGTCCCGCTGCTGTTGACCATGTCAGGAGTCTCACCCACCCATCTGTAGTGGGTAGAACTCTGCATTGCCATTGCCTCGGTATAGTGACAGCTGATACAATTGCCGGGGTATTGGCCAAATGTGAGTCCACCATGGGGACCATTAGTTGTCTCGCAGGCCAGATCCGCACCACTGCAGTCCTGATCTATAGTGTCACCGCAGACCTCCTGAGCACCTGGATAAATCAAGGGATCAGTATCATTACAGTCTTGACCGCCACAGCTCGCAGCGCTGACTCCGTCGCCATCGGCGTCTTCACATACCGGAGGGGCACAAGCCAGATCCGCACCACTGCAGTCCTGATCAATAGTGTCACCGCAGATTTCCTGGGCACCTGGATAAATCAAGGGATCAGTGTCATTACAGTCCTGACCGCCGCAGCTCGCAGCGCTGACTCCGTCGCCGTCTCCATCCTGACACAGAGGAGGGGCATCAACGCACTCGTAGCCGGAACCTTTGCCGTTTCTGGTGCGGACAAACCTTGTTTTGCTTTCTCCCGAAGAAGAGACAACGGAAACAGAGCTCTCATAACAGGTCGGACTGAGGCGAAGCTGGTATCTCTTTCTATCTCTATTATAGGTCATGGGATACTCCTGCCCGTTATAGACAACAGTCAGGGTACGTTGCCTACGACTCTCTCCATCCTTTGCATTGACAGAAAGCTTCTCTCTATTCTGATCCCATTCAGCCCGGACGTCTTCAATCTCCGCAGAGGCCGTGCCATAAAAAAGAGGTGCCTGCATCAGGAGAAATGCAGTCAGAAGAATTGTTTTTTTGCTCATTTTCATTTCCTCCCCGAAGGGCTAAGTGAATATTCTTGTTCTCGTAGGAAAGAACAATGCTTGTCACAATGTGGTATGCAAAATGAGCGCCAGAATAACTTAACAAAGAGGAAACACCTGTAGCCTCTCCCCCAAAGGAGGCCTGGGAAAAGTGAAAAACACCAGTACAAATAATTACACGTTACCGGACAGATAAAGAACATCTTTTCAATACTGTTCGTTTTTATTTTTGTACTTTAAGGCAAACAGGATATTCCATTTTTGTAATTAGAAGCAAAAAGAGAGGCAAAAGAAAAAAATCTAAAGAGAGCGTGCAGATCGTCCTGTCTTCGGACAAAGGCCAAACAAGAGAACAATAGCGTAAACTTTATTTACGAATCGCCACCGGTACCTGTGGGTAGCGCAAACAACGTTTCCATGCCACAACTGTTACCTCCTACAATTAAAAGGATGTCCGGCCTCTACCTCATGGGCGGCGGTCACAAAAGAAAAAACACCTTCACCGATAAACAGCACCTCCATTTCATTCATATATTATCCTATAGAATTATACAGCAACCTCTCTGTAGAGAAGCGATAACGTCCAGAAAAGGGCAGCAAGCAAAAGCTCATAGTGCAACCTGCCAGCGCCGCTGTGAAGAACAGGCTTTCCGTCTCACCTGCCCCCCTCTCTTTTTAGATATTCTCTATCAAAGACACCGTGAACATGAGATTTTTCCTTCAAAATCGAGGCATGAGAAACCTGTTGGCACAAGGATCTGGTTGCTATTCCGAGGATAGTTTTTTGTCATGCCGAAGCGTTTGAGCGATGTTGCCAGGTGTCCTCAAAGACATTGAGGATTTCGAGCTTCCTTCTCCTCAGTTTCATCTTTTTCTCCAAGCAGGTAACACTGACATTCTTCCCAGTCATTTCCTCCAAGAACGCCTCGCCACTCCGCATTACATTCACAAATTTCCACTGCTTTTCTTTGCCGATTATTTATTTCTTCCATAATACACTCCGTTCCTGGCCGTCTGACAGTTATTCATCGATGGGGACCAGATAGTTTTTCAGTTTTTCATAAAGTGTTTCAGAAAGAGGCTCGCCGTTTATAAATGCAGCAGCCTCTTCTCCGCTCAGTGTCTCTTTGATTTCCAGAGGAAGTGACCTGAGAAGTGCCACTCGCTGCGGATCCGGGTTTTTTATGCTATTTTTTTTGTTTTCCATTTTCCCTCCTGAATGTAGGAATGATTATCGTTTACTGTTTTGTACAGTAAGTCTTTTTGCGGTCTTGTACAGAGATTATTTATTAAGCCAGACACTCCGGTTCACCAATCTCCTGCGCTCCCTGCAAGATCTGAAGGCACAAATTCCGCTGCCAATCTTTTCAGGCATCTGATAAAGATCTTCCTTTGCATTAACGGGCCAGGAAAGGGCTAAGATCAAAGATGAACTGCCAGCCGGCAAAACAGAGGCTGCCCCCCCCCGAAGCGGCTAAGTCATCCCCTGCTGTCCGTTACTCAGTGCTCCCACAGCCCGCTCACCACTGCCGGCACCTGACTTTAACACTAAGATGGGCACCGACAACAAAGTAAACACCAGGGGCCAGTCACAGGTTAAGCGTATGAAATCTGATCAGACACAGGAGATCTCAGGCATTGAAGAGGATGAGGGAGATGAGCAAGGGGTAAAACAGATAACCATCGGTTTTTGTTCGCTTGCCGTGAGTTTTTGTGATATTAGAAAAAGAAACATATGTTAGGCTCAACGTCTATCCATGCTAGCCAGCAGTTCTCAGCAAGGTTGTTGTGAGAAGTTGGAAAATACTGCAAATCCAAGGCCCGGGAATAAAACACTCGCAGGCATGCTTATCAGTATGGCAAGAATGTTTTGCTACCTGTAAGGAAAGAGATGCTGTTTTTGCCAGCTTCACAATCGATTGTAATGAGAAATGCGAGCTGGAGTCTGCCAATGAGGTAAACAAAATGGTCCCAAAATCTCTTTTCCTGCCCCTGCTTTTTGTCCTTCTCACATCTTCTACTGGCCTGGCTGGCAATCATCAATCAATTATCAATAAATTAGGTCTTGAAATAAGACAAGCTCAAAATACGGTGGCAAAGAGTACATTCCACATATACCGTGCCAGGCAGTATACACAGATACAGGAGTGGAAAGAGGCCCTGGAAGACTACAACCAGGCCCTGGAACTTAACCATCAGGGTTGGATTCATCTGGAGCGAAGCAGTTTTCTCATGGCCATGGGAAAATATGAACTGGCCTACGAAGATGCCAAAGCAGCCAAAAATGAGGTCCCTACCTTGACCCAAGAGGCCGACAAACTCATTGAAGCCTCGGTGACAGCGCTCCGGAAAAGATATGAGGCCGAAAATCCCCTGACAATTATTATGGATAACGCAGTGGATCCTGACAGAAAGAGCCGTTTCGATGTGATGAGAGAGCAAGGGGTGTTGGCCGCCACTACGAGAAGAATTGATAATTTTAATCGCCAAAAGACGGCCAGCAGAAAACAACAGGAGGCTGCTGCCTGTGCCCCGACGAAATCAAGGGGCTGACGCGTTCGTATCTGATCCATAGGTTCTATGGATAGCCAAAACATTGACATACCATAACATCAGGGTTCTGTCCCTGAACCTTCCCCTTGTGTAACTCACTCTTCCTTCTCTCGATTCAAGGGTCAGGAACGGAAGACCTCCAGACATCTCTCTGAAAAGGTCTTCCGAAAGCACTTACGAGTCCATTTTAGGCAACTCATCTTGATCTCTAAAGAGTGCTTCCCTGACATCCCCACTATACTTTTTCCAGGCTAACTCAGCCTGACCTCAGTCTCTTTTTTTTCTCCACTTAAACAAGATGAGAATTCACAAAATCCCAATTGATAAGATGGGTAATAAAGGCCTCAAGATAATTGCCTCGCCCGTTTTGGTAGTCAAGGTAATAGGCATGCTCCCAGACGTCCACGGTCAGTAAAGGCTTTACCCCATGAGCTATGGGGGTATCAGCATTTGAGGTCTTCATGATCTCCAGCTTGTTGTTTTTCAGTACCAACCATGCCCAGCCACTGCCAAACTGCGTTAACCCGGCATTTTTCAACTGCTCAGTGAAATTGGCATAGCCTCCAAAATCGGCATCAATCTTCTTGGCGATCTCGCCGGTGGGCAATCCGCCGCCATGGGGCTTCATTGAGTGCCAATAAAAAGTATGATTCCATACCTGAGCCGCATTGTTAAAAACTCCGACTTTATCAGCAACACCTGCTGTCTTGCGAATAATATCTTCCAGAGCCTCAGCGGCCAGGTCAGTCTCCGCAATCAACTTATTGAGGTTGGTAACATACGCGTTATGATGTTTCCCATAATGAAAGTCTAAGGTCTGCGAACTGATATGTGGTGCCAACCCATCTTTTTGATAAGGAAGATCTGGTAAGGTAATCGCCATAATTTTCTCCTTTGTAGTAGATTTTCTTTATTGCGCCATTTCCTCAATTTCTTGTCTTGTAGTTCTCCGAACCAACTACTCAACAATACTAGCTGTCCCACAAGGCATCATGAACTTTCTGGGCAAGCCAATTCTTACTGAACGGTTTCTGAATAAAGTGTACTCCTGCATCCAGCACACCATGTCGAGCGATCATATTTTCCATGTACCCTGACATAAAGAGAACCTTGATATCCGGATGGAGAGCGACAACTCTATCTCGTAACTCTGCGCCATTCATCGCAGGCATAACCACATCGGTGAGGAGAAGATCTATTGCCACAGCACTCTCCCTGCAAAGAGACAAAGCAGTACCAGGAGTTTCCGCAACGAGAACAGTGTAACCGAGACTCTCAAGCATTTTTGTTACCATCTCACGCACCATGTCATCATCTTCCACCACCAAAATAGTTCCACTAACCGAGCTATCCGGACGTTCTTTGCTTTCTTCTTTTGTTTGCCTTGCTGCTGTCGTTTCTGGGAGATATATTTTAAACGTGGCCCCCTGCCCTGGTTCGCTGGAAAGGTCAATAAGCCCCCTGTTCTGCTTGACAATCCCAAATACAGTGGCAAGCCCAAGCCCCGTTCCTTTGCCAATCTCTTTCGTAGAAAAAAAGGGATCAAATGCATGGGCCAGAGTTTTCTTATCCATTCCGATCCCATTATCGCTTATTGTCAAAACGACATACCTTCCGGGAACACTCTCATGATGCGTCAGGCAAAACGCCTCATCGAGGACAACATTTTCAGCTTCGATCATTATCTTTCCGCCATAAAGCATGGCATCACGTGCGTTGACAGCCAGATTGATAAGAATCTGATCCACCTGTGAAGGATCAAATTTGATATTCCAGAGATCTGTTTCTGTGCGCACAATCAACTCAATGTCTTCGCCGATAAGACGGGCGAGAGTTTTTTCTAAACGGCTTAGATGGTCAATCAGATTTATGACCTTGGGAGCAATCGCCTGTTGTCTTGAAAAAGCGAGAAGTTGGCGAGTAGTATCCCTTGAACGAAGTGCTGCCTTTTCAATCTCCAACATATCAAGCAACAAAGAAGGTTCATCGGGATATTGCTCTTTAATGAGTTCAACATAGCCGATTATGACGCTCAACATGTTGTTGAAATCATGGGCTACCCCCCCTGCCAGGGTGCCAACTGCTTCCATCTTTTGTGCTTGCAGAAGTTGTCTTTCTAAGTTTTGTTTTTCCTTTTCAAACTGAATTTTCTCAGTAATATCTTCCAACATTTCAATGACGGCGATCACCTTGCCAGCGCCATCTTTTATTGGAGAAGTGATAATTCTATAATTTCTGGACTCATCATCGGTCGGTGTCTCTGTTATGGTTTCATGAACTGCACCATCCTGAAAAGATTTAATAGCAGCACAATAGTTACATGGCTCCTGCTGTGGCGGACAGTTAAAAATATCATAACAAACCGGATGAACTGTAAAATCGACATCAGGAAACCATTGCCTGATCACTTTATTTACTGAGAGAACCTCCATGTCCTGGCCAATCAAGACGATACCTATCCCTATGTTATCGACAACACTCCTGTATCTTTCTTCGCTTTCCCGAAGTTCCTCCTCCGCCTGCTTACGTTCGGAGATATCCTGTATCGTCCCCAGCAGTGTTATAAGGGTCCCAGTATCATCAAAAATTCCGCGAATGGTCGAGAAATAAAAGCCGATGCTGCCATCAGGACGGAGAAATCGCTGTTCAAATGATCCCTGTTCACGACTGTCGATAACCCTCTGGATTATCTCCTGATTACTCGCATTATCTTCCGGCCTGGCAGACAGGGTCATGATCGAATCCAGTTGTGGCCTGAATTTTTTAGGATCACGTCCGAAAATCCTGTATGTTTCCTCCGACCATTCACAATTGCCTGTGCCGGCATCCCATTTCCAGTAGCCCAGACCGGCCATTTTTTGAGCTTCTGCTAGCCGTTGCTCGCTCTCTTGCAGTCGGTGTTGCACCTCAATTCTTTCCGTGATATCACGAGCAAAGGCCACATGGTATTCTTTATCACCTAAGGTGAGATGATTTGCCGAGATCTCCACCGGAATAAAGGCTCCGTCTTTATGACGGTGGCGAGTATTGATAAAGCTATGGCCAGTCACGGCATCCTCTTCCCAAACGACAGCCCAGCGCTTCTCCGGGAAATCGGGATCAATATCCCACAGATGCAGAGCCAGTAATTCCTCCTTGGTATAGCCAAGTGAACGACAGGCCTGTTCATTAATATACGTTATGAGACCGGAACGATCCAGCCAGAACACCGCGTCTGGAGCTTTTTCAATACTGAAGCGGAAGTATCCCAGCTCTTCTTCCAGTCTTCTTGGTCCAGTAATGTCATTAAGGATGATAATAGCATTTATAATGGTGCCGTTCTCGTCTGTTACCGGTGAAATTGTCACATCAAGGATGACAAAACTTCTCTGACCTAGATGAAGAGATGTTAATTGGGAGCTGTCGTATTCAATCGAAAATTCGACCGTCTTCCCCTCCTCAAAAACTGACCTGACCGAGGAGAGATGCCCTTGTTTCTCCACAATATTGTCTTTGAGAACATTATACTTGCCGACGACTTCTTCTGCCTGAATATTCAGCATGTCACAGCAAGCCTGGTTGATGCGAATTAATGTGCCCTTAGCATCGGAAACCCATATGGGGTAGGGATTTTGTTCAAAGATGTTAGAGAGCAGACGATCTCTAACCAGAGATGCCGCCTCCAACTGCTTATCCGCAGTGGCTCGTCTTGAGAGATTCGCTGTCAACTCATTCACAGCAGCAGCAAGGGAATCGAGTAGATCGTTGTTTTCTGAGATATCAAGACAAAGTGGATGATCACTCAGAGAGGCTTTCTTAACTGCAGCAATTATCTTTTCAATCCGAACGGTTTCAGGTTTTTTGGCCATATGGATATTCACTGTTTCAAAACCTTTTGCTAGCTTTTTCACCCTGACCTGTTGGAGCCGACGAAGGTGAAAGCCAAAGAATAAGGAGCAGGACAGCCTAGAACATCACAGCAGCAGGAAAAAATAATACCAAGAGAGATTTGAAAAAAAAACCAATTCCAGAAGCCAAAGACACAGTGTTAATATATGAAATGGATAGGCTGACAAAAACTATACCACGAAAATTTCTCTTACACGACCCTTTTAAAACTCGCCATCCAGAGAGGAGGAACTTATTTTACCTCAAGCGTCTCAGAAACATGAGGATACTCTTTGCACATTCGCTGGCTACTTCATCGAGCAAAAAGGATGTTGCATCGTTCAATTGAACAAGCCATGCCTCCCGGAATAGGTGTGGTAATTGTTTTTGTACTTTTTCCCTCCCCAAAGAGTATTTCATGGGCCGATCACGAACAGAACCTGATGGCAAGGAAAGGGAGTTTGGCCAGAGAAGTGTTCCTTAGAGCTATGCGCCCTATGGTCTGGATCTCATAACTCCCCTCTGCCCATGTTTCCCTCGGCAGCAAACAACTCTATCCAATCCCCCCGGTTGCTTATCCTTCTTCTCTGTCCGGATCAGCAAACAGACTTTTATTCATGGCCTTTTCCCTTGCCGCATCCCGGGTTATGCTTTCTTTATGCAACAGCTCTTGCAGATGCTGATCCATAGTCTGCATCCCTTGAGATTTCCCAGTCTGTATCAACGAGTCTATCTGAGTAATCTTCCCATCTCTGATGATACTTGCCAGAGCAGAGGAACCAATCAATACCTCAATCGCTGCACATCGCCCCTTTCCATCCTTTGTCTTTAACAGCTGCTGGGCGATCACCGCTTTCAGGGATTCCGAGAGCATGGTCCGCGTCTGGGCCTGTTGTTCTGCAGGAAAGGCATTAATGATTCGATCAATCGTCTTTGCAGCGCTATTGGTGTGCAGGGTCCCAAAGACCAGGATACCAAGTTCAGCACAGGTCAGAGCGAGGGCAATGGTCTCCAGATCCCGCATCTCCCCTACAAGAATGACATCAGGATCTTCCCGGTTAGCAACCATCAAGGCCTTGGCGAAACTCTCGGCATGGGTCCCGATTTCCCTCTGGGAAAAAATACATTTCTTATTGGGATGGACAAACTCCAGGGGATCTTCAATGGTGATAATATGCTTGGGGTGGGTGTCATTGATCATATCAATGATGGCAGCCATGGTTGTAGACTTGCCACTGCCGGTCGGCCCGGTAACCAGAACCAGTCCCCGTTCATAATTGGCTATTTTCTTCACCACCTCCGGCATACCAAGCTGATCCAGCGTGAGGATTTTGGTCGGGATAATCCGGAATACCGCACCAATTCCTCGATGCTGGAACAAAAAGTTACAGCGAAATCGTCCAACACCTTCCAGTTCATAGGCCTTATCAAAATCTTTCTTTTTTTCAAAGGTCGCCTGCTGTTCCGAGGTAAGGATTTCGAAGAGTATCTCTTTATTGGATTCCGGGGTAAGAACAGGGGCATTCAGGGGGACAAGATCTCCACGCAAACGCAAGAGTGGAGGAAAGCCAATGACCATGTGCAGGTCACTGGCGCCATGTTCTTTCATCTGGGTGAAAAATTGATCAATCTGAGCCATGATTACTCGATCTCTGGTTAATAGGCACCTATGATAATGCCCAATAATTGGCAAACAACCGCTCTATAACTGTTTAGCAGTGCCTTCTATTCGTTTATTGAGGACTTCGAAGCCATACTCGTGCTCTTCGAGAAAACCTCAATGGAGGAAGATGGAGCGCTGCAAAATGATTCTGTTCCTATAAACAAAAGCCCTTCACATACCTCTTGCTATGAAAAGTGTTCTCCTCTCACTCAACCGCCGGCTTTTTTTCAGGGGTCATAACACTCTTTAGCAAAAGCTTATTTTCGACATTGGCCAGTGCTGCCTCCAGAGTAATTTTCCCCTGCTCAAATAACTCCACTATGGATTCATCCATAAGGCGCATACCCAGTTTTTTACCCATCTGCATGGTGGAGTGAATCTGATAGGTTTTGTGATCACGAATAAGATTGGCAATGGATATATTGCCAATCAATATTTCAAGTGCCAGCTGCATCACCTTGCCATCGGCACCAGGGATAAGACGTTGAGTAATAACCGCCTTCAGGGATTCGCTGAGCATGGTTCGAATCTGATTCTGTTCCCCTGGAGGATAAGAATCAATAATCCGGTCTACGGTCTTGGCTGCATTTGAAGTTGACAGGGTACCAATGACCAGATGGCCCGTCTCTGAGGCAGAAATCGCCAGCGAAATGGTATCCAGATCCCTCAACTCGCCGATAACAATAACATCCGGGTCCTGTCGCAAGGCACCTTTCAGGGCATTCTGATAGGAAAAGGTGCTGTTCCCCAGCTCTCGCTGGTTGATAACCCCTTTTTTAAAAGGATGAATAAACTCGATGGGGTCCTCCACCGTAAGAATATGATGAGGGCGTTTTGAATTGAGATAATCAACCATTGCAGCCAGGGTCGTTGTTTTGCCATGGCCCGTAGCCCCGGTCACCAAGATAATACCCTGGTGATTATCAAGAACTGAATAGATTACCTCAGGCAAACCCAGCTCAGTCAGGGTGGGGATTTGGAGGGGAATAACCCGGAACACCCCGCTCATCCCTCTATTGTGCAGCATGACACTGCCCCTGAATCTCCCTAACCCTTTAATCTCATAGGCAAAATCCAGCTGTTGCTCCCGAGACAGGATCTCCCGCTGCGCCGGCGTCAGTAACTCCCCTACCACCTTCATGGTATGCTCGGCAGCGAGGACCTGACTCTTCAAACGTACCAATCTTCCCAACCGGCGTACCATGAAAGGTTCTCCCGGCACGACATGTACATCCGAGGCCTGCATATCCACAGCAGCCTTAAAAACTTTATCCAGTAAAGCCATGGGACTTGTCTCTCCAAAAACGGACAACAACCTGAAAAAAATACCTTCCCGCCCTATCTCCTGATCATCGCAACATGGAGGCTGCTCACAGATAACTCATCTGCTCCACTCTCTCCTTTTGATACGCCCTGATCTTAAACGGGAAATCTCATGCTTCAAAGGGCCCTGGAAGCTATAGTACACTTGCAGCAGGAAGAATAATCTCTATATTCCTGACCAGAACATTGATGAATTCCCCTCTCAGGAGTTCTTTTCCATTATGGTCGCTTACCGTGGCATCAGTAACCACCATATTGCTTTTGACGACATTCATGAAGTCGGTCAACCTTGCTCCGGGGAGCAGATCAATTTCACCTTCAACGCGAAAATACTTGGTCAAGAGAATGACCTTTGTCTTAAGATTCGACATGATTCGTCCTTTGTTGAATTCTTTTACTGACAACTCAGACACAACAGCAGAGAGTTCTTTAAAACGCATCTGCAATGAGTATCCGTCACCTGAACGCAGATGTCAATATTTCCATTTTTCAAAATTCATCCAAACCAATGCCTGCACACCTGACAATTTTTTTCCGTCTCCCTGGTAACCTTCTCGTTTCCGACAATGCTTTTTATCAATTCGTGTCTATCTTTTTCTGCTGCAAGGAGTCTGTCGGATTGTGAAAATCGGAGCGAAAACCAGAGAAATCGAGATAAGATTCTCTATGATTTGAGGCGAATAGCAGGATTATTTAGCGAAAAGCCATGGAAACATGCACCGATTGGCAACGTCACAAACAGATTTATGTCTCCGTCCGACAGGCTCCCAGGCCAAGCAAATGGAGAGGAATGAAGGGAACCATACCCTTAACGTGCTTCACTGCCAGCCCAAAGAAGGAATATCCCCTATGTTTGAGTACAAACTGAATTGGATCAGCAAAGAAATAGCCGTAGGTGCCGCCCCTTCCTCAACTGCCACCTTTGAGACAATAAAAAACTCCGGCATTGAGGTCATTTTGAATCTATGCACCGAATGCGGCAATTTGCATGAAAGAGAAAGGGCGGCCGGTTTCATCGTTTACTGGCTGCCCATATCAGATGCAAACGCCCCGGAATTGGATGAATTGGATGAAGCCCTTGAATGGCTGAACGAACATGTCGATTCGGGTAAAAAGACCCTGATCCATTGTCGTTTCGGCGTCGGAAGATCGGGAACCATTATTGCCGCTTATCTGCTCAAGAAGGGCCTCAACCTTGACCAGGTACTCGAAAAAATGCAAGAGATGCCCGCAACGCCGACCAGCCGGGAACAAAGAGAGCTTATATTTGCATATGCAAAGAGACTTGGCAGGGACACGAAAGCTACGAAAAGATAATGGCCTGGAGCCAGACCACGAAAACCACAAGCTGGCCCCCATTTCTCATCACGGTGGATACGAGAAAATGGAAAGCACTGCAGCTCCTGGTCCAAAAAGAAAAACCACTCGTAAGCAGGGTGTCAGTAGAGTGAAAATATTTTTCGGCCTGTCATGATGGGAGAGGCTGTGCTTGTCAAGCTGCACAGTCAATTTTGATAAGTAACCGCTCTGTAACTGGTTAGCTGTGCCTTGTATTCATTGAGTTAAGACTTTGAAGCATACCCGTGCTATTCGAAAAGACCTATTCTCCTCTGTAGATGATGCCTTATTACTGGCTCTGGCTCTCGTTCTTTTCCGGCAGCGGCCGCTCTTGTGGCAACGTGATCTTTCGATATTCTTTCGGCACCTCAAAGAGAAGGTCAGGAATTTCGGTGAATACCTGTTGCCGCCATTCCACCGTAGTAACAGTCTGCGGCTCCTCCCATCGCAAGGGGAAGCCCGGCCGATCGATTGATTCCCACAAAAAACCCAGATATTCCTTTTTGCCATTTAGCATGGACACATGCGCTCTGTATTTAACAGCCTTGATGCCACCGACAATCTCCTCGCCCATCCTGATTTTCTCAATCCTGATGTCCGGATGAAAAAAGTGCGGCACCCCAAGACCCACGGCATCGACAACCATTTCCATGTACTGCCGGGCCGCCGGAGCCATAAGCCAGAGAACATCCTTGTCATAACGGACAATCATGGTAGAAAAGGTTCGGCCGCCAACCACCTGGAGATGGAGTTTTTCCCCTTTGAGGCTCATCTGCGCCACCGAAGTATCACCCTGGACAGTTGTCACCATTTGGGCGCTGAAGCCCTCGTTAACACTTGCCACTCCCGAGGTCGTCATGACTGGCACAACCCAAAAAAAAGAGAGAAGCAACAGGATACATGCTGATTTGTGGTTGAAATTCATACTGTTAAACAGACTACAGACTCTGTTTTCTTTGTTCCAGACCTGAAAACAAAAGTGTCCCCCGGCGGCTGTTGGCCGCCAGGAGACAGCCTCCCCTCCCCTTAGCGAAGCTCTACATCAACGGTTACGCTCCCCCCAAGACCGGAAATAATTTCCAATGTCGGCAAGTACCCTTCAGGGATGTTGCGATAAAAGATATTTTTTGTCGGATCCCATTTCATGAAATAGGTCTGACCGCCATAAAGGATATTCAACGCAGCAAGCTCACCAGCACTGCTGGAAGCCTTGACCTGGAGGACGCTGGTAGTAGACATATACACTGCATTGATGACTGAGATCGTATCGATCTCAGCTGCTGGAGGCGGTGTATCATCAAGCGGATAATCTGGATCTTCCCATTCAAGATTGAGCTGAACATCCATGACCTCAGTCCCACTGTACTCCCCCTTGATAAAAAGGATCAGGTCAAAATCCGGTGTCAGAGGGGCACCTTCAGACCAGGAGAGGCCGTCGGGAACTGTATCGGCAGGATCATAGGGATTCAGGTCCAGATAATTGTTCCAGTTTGCCGTATCACTGAGCGGTGAAGGTACTGGAGGATTCATGGGCTCATAGGTGAGCGGATCACTCTCATTCCAGGCCAGGATGTCAATAGTAGTCGTGGTGATAGCGCCCTGAGTATACCAGGGAATTTCAACACCCGGGATATCCTGACCAAACTTACTCGACTTCAAACGATAGCGTGGATTATCACCAGCGAAAGGATCACGGTCAAGAGAGGTGTACCAGGCATTGGTAAATCCAAGCCACTGGTCACCAGAACGACCATTTGCCAGATCAATCAGGGCCGGGTCACGGAGAACGGTTCCAGCTGGGATGAAATCTCCATCCCCCTCGAAGGCATCTTTGTCGGAAAGCCAACGGCCGGCAGAATCAACCGTATATCCCGGTTTGATACCGCTAGCCCATTCATTCTCAAAATCTTCAGGTCGAATCTGATCATTGGGACTGGTGGTTATCCGATGGGTGATCGTCAGAGACGCCTTCGTGACCTTGTAGTTGGCACCTGGAACCTTCCATTCGTCAGGAAGCGGGATCTGTTTATAGAGGCGCAGCTGGGTCGGGCGTTTCTTGAAATTTCCCCACTGGTACAATATTTTCCCATCATCCTTCTGCCGGGTCGTGTAATCACCAAGATTCAGCAAGGCACCTGTCTCTGGATCTTTCATAACCTCAACCAGCGGCGGCATCCATGGGGCATTGTTGACATGATCCATAACACAGTAATGTTCTGAACCGGCCTTGACATCCAAACCACCGACACCAGCCATGACCTCGCCCTTTAGCATACCGGTCAGGTACCCTGGAGTGGGATCATTTTTACAGTCGACACCGATGACATTGCCATTGCCATCAACGATATCTGCAATATACCCCTCCTCAAACAGGCCATCCATTGGACGAGGAAACATCGCCACACTGGGATCAAAATCTCTGACCTCAAAGCCATAGGCTGAATCAATCGCGTAATGGGTGTAGGTATCCTTAAAAAAATCTGCATCGAGCATTGGGTTGGCACTGTCAAGACAGGCCGGGCCAAACACCCCGACATCACACATCACATCCGCTGTTGAAAAAATATACTTGGGACTCGTGTAGACTCTGGTTGCCGCATCCGCTGCACCAGCAATCAAAACAAATGCCGCAGCCCACAATGCTGTTGAATAAAACTTTTTCATTTTTCCCTCCATTAAATTAACCATTCCCCCCCTCCCCACTTCTCCTCCTGGGAACTGCTGAAAAACAAGCCCTGTTGATTTCTCTTGATCACCTTCCTCAACTTCGCGTTGTTCTTAAGGCAGCCCCCCAACTTCTACAAATAGATGAGCAAATGGAGTGCCAGAATTAGAGAAAACGACATAACAATTTAATATTGCAGGGTAATCAATCAAAGAGCCAAACAAATTCGGCGGAACATTAGGTAGCCACAGCAGGAAATGGCTCACCAGAAACTGATGAGCTGATGAGCAGAAACTGGTGAGTCAGATGCGAGAAGAGAGGAGAAAACTTATTCTTACAATCCACCAATACGATAGGATTTCAGGGTGATATCAGAGGTGGCAAGGGACGGAACCTGTGGGGAGACAGGGACAAAAGAGAGCCAGACGTTCACGAGGTGTTGGCTCACAACACCACCCAACTCAAAACAATAATCAAGGAGGCAGGTCCTGAAAAAACACTTTCCTCAGGGTGTTGCAACACAGCCATACCCTGCTCTCATAAAAAGCTAATTGTCATGCAGTACCTGAACAGGGACATACAGATTTCCCTTAGGTCTGGTCCTTAAAGAAGACATGAAAGAGACTGGAAAAGACAAAGTAGAGGCCGATGATCGCCACAAACCCGCCCACCAGGAGGGAGTCTTGCCTGTTATAGCCTGTAAACGTGGCCCCCCCCATCAAGTCAACTCCGGCCTTCAACACAAGAATACCAACCACTACCCGGCATCCGGTAACCAGCCACATAAAAGAACGTTTTAAGGCTGAGTGGTTCACCATGTCTTTTTTGGGGCTGGTTCCCATCGTTCTATTTCCTTATATCTACGACAGTGATAAAAAAAACAGCTGCAAACAAGGATGACCAGGAGATGCTTAGTTGTCAAGTCCTGCTCTGGTCATCATTCCCCAGTGCCAAACCTTTCTGGCCATTTTTCCCGATAAGGAAACAATCCTGACTTCCAGGCCGGGAAGACTCAGAATTGCACAGCTATGGTTAAATTTTGTGCTTCCCGGGTTAATCACCAGGGTCTGCCCCAACACTTCAGCAAACACCTGATGGGTGTGTCCCACAATCAGTACGTCAAGATCATATTCTTCCAACTCATGCGCCCACTGTTCTTTCTCCTTAGACACAATTTTTTCATCCTGATTCAAGAGGGTAATTCCTCTGGTCAGCGAAAGAGGAGGACTTGCATGAACCGCAAAAATCCGTTTTCCCTCTATCATTGCCTCCCAGGTCACAGGTAACGTGTGAAAAAATGTTTCAACACCCCCTTCCTGCCCCTCAACCTGATTGTCAAGGTACCAGATATCATGATTCCCCAGAATCGTGATACAGCCCTTTTCAACAAGCAGTTCAATACTCTGCTCAAGCTCCGTTCCATAGCCGGCCAGGTCTCCTGTACAGAGAACCAGATCGACATGCTCCTGCGCAAATAGTGTCAACGCCTCTCGCAGGGGAGCGACTGTAGCATGAACATCACTGATCAATCCGATTTTTACAGCCATTTCCTCACCCGTTGTCAATGCAGGACCCTCACCTCCATTATACAGAACTGAACCCGCCAGGCAAAGCGACAAAGAAAAACAATCCCTCCCTGCCTAACTCTTTTCTTGCTCCGTGAATGCAGATTCACCGGCTGCAAATCAATGAAAAGAATTTTTTCGACCAGAGGCAATGACAAAAGGTTGAAATCGACAATCTGAAACAGCAGTTCCCATAAAATTCGTTACCAGAATTTGAAAAATGTTTTTATCCCTGCAACGAACGAGAAGCGGAGCTGACCAGCTAGACAGGGGACTTCCATGAGAACCGCGACTGATCGATCTCTTGGAGCAACAGAAGTAACAACGAAGCGAACACATGTATAAGGAAAAAACAGGGATCTCTCTTGGCCTGATCTCTGCAAACCCAGGGAAATGATTGACAACGGGAAGGAAAGCATGCTATTCTCAAAAAAGGACGAAAAGATAGATAAATGAGTAAAGATATCCTTTTCTCATATCGTCTTGCCGAACGGCACTTTTTCGCCACAAGGAGGCCTGCCATGGTCGCCCTCCATCCCCTCTCCATCTTGTCAGCTTTTATGACCTCTCACCTCCCGGAGTTTCTTCACCGTTTTGGCATCAGTTACTGCATTGATGGACCGCAGCTCGAATATTTCATCTATCAGAAAAAAACGAGCCTGGATATTTCCTGTTCAGTCACCGTCAGCTTTAATAAGGCGGGAGGACAGATTACCGTAATGACCTTTTATCCTGGTCTCTATTTACATCCAGATACCCATTACCTTTCTGCCGTTTGCTTCTTTCTGATTACCCATCATTTTGCCATGTTTCACAATATTGAGTGTGATTTTCAAATCATTCTCAATACCAAAAGACAAGTCTTCAATCACTTTTATTCAGGGCTCAAAGATTTCGACTTTCACCTTCTGGCGAAGGGCACAGAAGACAACGTTTATATCCAAAGTCTCTTCCCAGCCTTGATCATAGACACATCGGTCTTTAATGAACGAGCACTTTCCTACGAATATTGCAGCTCACAGGCTTAGCCTTTTTGCTGCGAGCCTGTATCGAAAGATCTCCGCTTACAAACAAGATCTATTCCCTCCCTCTTCTTCCGCTAATATCGTATTCCCTTCGCTGGCCGAGTAACAGAGGCCGTCAACTAAAATGCTTCCGCAAATGGTACAAGACGAACGCGAAGAGACAGCGCATTTAAGGCAATCTTATGAATCATTTCATCCACCGTTGTGCAACAATCGACAAGGATTGAGATCCTATACTTTTCAGCCGACCGGGAAATCGCAGTATGGGTGACACAATTCTGGGTCATCATACCGCAGACAAGCAGTTCGGTGACACCAAGACCTGTCAGAGTCTCCTCAAGCGTGGTATCGAACAATCCGTCAGCAAAGGCTTTTGTAACGATGGTAGCATCAGGAGCCACCTCAAGAATGCGTGGATGCCCCCCCCCCCCTCAGTACCCTCTTTGAAGAAGGGCGCAATACCCAAGGCCGCGTTAGCGATATGCTGTATCAAAAGAAGACAAAAAGTCTCTCCCCAACAATAAAGCGAAAATGGTATTCTATATTTTTTCTGGAGTGTTGTCCTCCAATAATGATATCCTGACATGAGCAATGCACAGAGTATGAGCAACTCAGAACATGACTCCCCACGAGATCAACCCAGGTCCAGGATGTCATGGGGGACAATGATACCTTTCATAGGTTTCCTATGGTTACAAAGAAAAAATACAGGGAACAACCGAATTACAACCAGTACTGGATCATTCACGAAAGAGCGACAAACAGGAAGAACAGGAGCAGGAATGTATGGAAATTATAAAATGGCGAGAAAGTTTTAAAACCGGTGTGACATCAATGGACGATCAGCATAAGACCCTGCTTGAACTGATCAATCAACTCTATTCAATTCTCAGAGGCCATCGTGAACGAAACGAAATCTCCGATATTGTCGATGTGTGCCTGAATTATGCTCAAAAACACCTCCACGACGAAGAACAGCTCCTGATTGAGTATGATTTCCCGGAACTACAGGAACAAGTTGATCACCATGCCCAGTTTATCGAGACTGTAAACACCTTTAAAAACAGACTTGCCGACTCACCGGAAACAGTTGTGCCTGAGCTTTACACCTTTCTTCGCACCTGGTGGTTGTCACATGTTGTCGAAATAGACAAAAAGTATGGACCTTATCTTCAGGAGAAGGGTGTGGAGTAATACATTTTTTAACCAGCAAAAACCAGAGACGCAGTCAAGCGTGCCCACAAAGCCTATCACACATCGTTAAAATTCTACCGTGATAGCAGATCGTTACCTTGAATCTCTTCCGTGTTCAGCATTCAGGGAACTCTCCTGTTCCGGGATGCCACCAGGAGCTTTTCCGAAAATAGGCATGTTGTCCAAAATAAAGGCGCTTCTGAAAAAACAAACTCAGTCATCCAGTTACTATTACCTCCATTATTTTTCAGACAGAACGAAGAGTTTGAGAAAAAGGACATTCCCGGACAAGTTCCTAGTGAGAAGGGGCCTCAAAGCTGTATTCCGCCCGCCAGCCCTGGCCCTGATTGCGCCCATCGGTGACAAACCAGACCAGCACCTTATTGCTCCAAGTGGACAGTTCGGGCGGAATATTGGGACCGCTGAAGATTGCCATGATCTTTTCGTGAGTCCCAGAACCGTTAAAAAAATAGATCAGATCTCTTTTGGCTTCTGTATCAAATGAGGTGAATTTTATCCTAACTATCTGCCCCTCAGGAGCTGTTATCTGCCATTTACAATCACTGCCGGGCGAATAATTCTCTCCCCCACTCCCGTCTGTAAAGGCACCTTCTTCGTAGAGATTTTTGGTGCCCGAGCAGTAAAGACTACGAAAATCAATGGTCTCAGCCCTGTATTCCATGAGCCAATAGCCATCCTTCTCCAGAGTAGATGGTTCGAACTGAACCACGACCCGGTTACCGGCAACAAAGACCTTTTCGGGCATAGAGGCAAGAGGGTGGCTTACATAAGGGTTTCCCTCTTTGGAATCTTCCCGAAAAAAATGAAGAATACCGCCATGAAAGTCCCCTTGAATAAGGGGCCTGGTAAACCAGAAGCCTTTAATCCTCTCAGGGATGGCAATCTGCCAGGTCACCGTTTCGTCTGTTCCCTGGCGATGGAGAAGATATCCTTGCGAACGCAGGCTGGAATGCGCTCCTGGGCCCGGTGAAGAAAGTATGGTAAGCGCCCTTCCGATATTCAACTTCCCTGCGCCGAGCTTGGCCTTCATCTGCGGATCATCGAGCTCAAGAAGATCCGCCCCATTCTTTAAGGCAGCTTTCACCTCCTCTGCTGAATAGTTCGGGTGCCGGCTTTTGATCAACACAGCAGCAGCGGCGACCATTGCTGCGGCCTGTGAGGTCCCCTCATGCAGTTGCCTGTCACTATCGGAACAGGATCCGGAACTCACTATTCGAATTCCGGGGGCCGACAAATCGACAAAAGAACCGAAGTTCGAACGCGCAAACTTCTGGCCTCGTTCATCAAGGGCAGCCACCCCGACAACTGACTCGAAGGCAGCTGGATACTGCTTTCGTTCCTCAGGAAAATTACCGGCGGAACCAATGATCAGGACCCCTTTATTCCTGGCCTGACGAAGAATCTGTTCTTCCTTTTCAGAAATGTGAGCAGCCCCCCATGCGCAGAGGATTACATCGGCACCGACCTGGACAGCATATTCAATCCCTCTATATCCCTGCCGTATGGAGGTGTCCTCTGCGTAATCAGACAGGACTTTTACAGGGAGAATAGACACATATTCCTCTGCCTGGGCACCATAGGCCCTTGCCACAATGGCGGCGACAATGCCAGCAAGATGCGTTCCATGGAAAAAATCACCACTTCTCTGGTCAGAAGGAGACACCTGGCCGTTCTCATCAGCCACATCCCAGCCATGCAGGTCATCAATCCTGGCATTGCCGTCATCATCGATCAGGTTGCCCGAGATCTCCAGTGGATTCGACCAGATGAATCTTTTTAAATCCTCATGGGATATGCGAATTCCGTCATCAACAATGGCCACAACCACTTTTTTATCAGAGACCGGCAACAAATTCGCTGGAACATTGATGGCACTGAGGTAATCGAAAGCAGAACTCTTTGCCCAGCCCAGAGCTGGGATTCCCCCCATGAAAAAAAAGAGAAGACTCACCCCGAACAGAACTCTGGACCCTATTGATTTTGGAAAAGCGGAGCCCCCCCTTTGTTGCAGAAAACTGCCTGCGTTGACTTTCATGGTACGTCCAGATCGCAACCTGCTTCAATCCACAACAGTTGTCTCGGAGCCCCCTCGCTCACCCAAACTGCGAGTCGAAAGGCCTGAACCGGTCCCGGGATGCAGCGGCACCCGACCACGAAGGTCCGGGAGGGCAAAGGTTGTACGACCATCCCCGCCAAAGGTAGTGCCAAGGAGTGAAAACAAGGAAGTATTTTGCGAGATGGCAAGTAACTGCCCATTACAAAATGCCCACAATCTGGGGGCGAAATTTCCAGCGAACATGCTTATTTCAGCAAGGGTTGGGTCAACGATCGAGCTCCTGGCCGGATAGTAGCCACTCAGGGCAATGATGTAATTTATCCCCAGATAGGGTTGCATGATACTGATTGGGTTGTGCGATGCGGGGGGAGTTGCTATCCAGTTGTTACCGTCCCATGTCATCAGGTCGCCTGGGTTTGTGGCAGCACTCAGGCCTATCACATCCGTGCTATTATCCACCACAATTGGTAATTCCCCTGTATATCTGGCACCGCTCAAGGGAATCACGACAACCTTGTCTTCGCTATATACATATGCTGCTGTAACGACAGAGATCGCCAACAATGTTACCATTACTCCTTTTTTCATCTCATCTCCTTTTTCCAGGTATAGGTGATGGTGATGGGGGAAAAAGTTGCTTTCACCGAGAAAGTAACATCATCTCCCCTCTCTTCTGCCAGCTTTATCCAATCCTAACCCACTGCCATATCTTTTCCTATGCTATTTTTCAATACCCCTTGCCAAAGGCGGCCAAAACCGGTAAATCCTCTTTGGCTGCTCCCTTTTATTCTTTGAACATATTACTGAAATGTTGGGATGCTGCAGCCTGATTTCCTATGGTGTCTCCTCCCTCCAAGCACCCTCCCCACCCTCCAATAGTTGCTTATCCCATAGTGTTTCCCAACTTCAAAAAGAGACAGGAATGCGTGTTAGCCTCTTTTTTGTCTCCTTTGCCAGCTATCCTCATGACATCTCCTCTCATAAATGATACACCCTGAGTGCAAACAGAGCCCTCAACCCCCTGCTCAGCCAATGGAGATATGCCATGAATATTGAAACCGCACACCTCATCTGTTACTCCCCCACCCGTACCACCTTCACCAACCTTCACCACGTGGCAGAAGGGATGGAGCTTTCCACCTCTCATATTCTCGACCTCACACTGCCAAACGGAACCTCTGACGAAGAGATTACCATTAAGGATGGTGTCGCCCTCATTGGTGTCCCCATCTACGCCGGGCGTGTCGCCCCTGTGGCCGCCAAACGCCTGCAAACCATCAAAGGAAGGGGCACCCCTGCCGTGATCGCAGTGGTCTACGGGAACCGCCACTATGAGAATGCCCTTATCGAATTGAAACAGCTGGTGGAAGATTCCGGCTTCAAGGTCATCGCAGGAGCAACCCTTATTGGTGAGCACTCTTACTCCAGCGACAAGAAACCCATTGCCCTGGGACGCCCCGATGAAAAAGACAAACATATTGGCAGACAATTCGGGGCCAAGATTATGGAAAAACTCAAAAAGGTGACAGACCTTGCGCATCTGCCGCCCCTTGAACTCCCCGGCTCCCTCCCTGAAGGGCCCTACCTCGGACCGGCCAACATCACACCCGAAATCATCCCCGAGCGCTGCATTCTCTGCGGCCAATGCGTCGAGTGCTGCCCCACGGGTGCCATCAAAGCGAATGAGACCATTAGCATCAATGCCTCCCTCTGTACCTTCTGCTGCGCCTGCCTGAAAACCTGCCCGGAAGATGCTGTTCGCATCACCATCCCCAAGGTCTTGGAGAAGGTGGATTATCTCTACGAGCACTTTCAGACCCGCCGTGAGCCCGAACTCTTTTTATAAACATTGTGACAACCCGCTCTTGAGATTTCCATCCCCCCAGCATTCCAGATTCAGCTCTGGGCTCCCCGGTCACTCAGGGAAAATTGAATCATAGAGAGCGTTTCAAACACCAACCTCAGGTCCCTGAATAACTCTTGCAGTGATCTAACCACCGGGGAGCAGGGTTTAGATCTTCGTGTTGAAAGGATTATTTTTTTTATGGAGTGCAGATAATTATGCTGGCTTTTTCCAGATTGGCCTATTTCAGGCTTCCTTCGTTCACCTCCACCAAACACCACTGGCAAAAGAGTACCCGGCTCAAAAAAGGCGATCAAATATCCGCTGCACAGGACAATGACCAGTATCACAGCAAGCAGATTGATCACATTCTCCCGCTGAAGGAATAAATAAAATTTCTGCAGCTTCTTTCCCATAATTTGCATCTCGTTTTGTTGTCAGCTGAACATCTTTGCCAACAACGTTACCTCTGAATATACATAGCTTGCACACGAGCTACGTATCCTGCTGTTTGCGCGCTTCCACCAGAGCCGGCAACCGCCTCCAGCTTGACTCCTTTTTTCACCATACTCTTACCCACACCACTACCCTCGCAGTTCCTTTGCCTTTTTTTCGGCAGGCCGAACAACCTTATCCGGCACCTTGGTGATGAGTTCTTTGAGATCGCGATACCGATACAACGGCAGGACTGAGGAACGATTGCGAAAATTACTCTTGAAGGTAGCCCATTCCTCCTCCCCAGACTTTAACAGGGGTTGGATAGGGACCGATGGCAACTGTTGCGCGATTGAAGTGAGTTCTGCGCGGACCTCCCTCGCGTCGGTAACGTCGGCGATGATGAAACGCGCCATACGCGCCAGCAAGGTGATGGTCTCCTCGTAGCTGAGTGTGTTGGGCCTGGAAAAGTCGAAGAGCACCGGCACGTAGTCGTTTTTCCGGAGTTCCTCACGCATGGCATCGAGGACAGGCTTCCGCTGGTCATTGAAGTTGCCGAGGATGAGTACGACTTTTGAGGTGATGGTGTCGATAAGGCTGCGGATCGTCTTGTTGTTGAGAAGGGTGTAAATGAACTGCGCCACTTCGAGATTATCTACGGTTATTGCCGGTTCAGCAAGCCTGGCGATATAGTCCGACGGTAGCTCATCCTTTAATTCATAGAGATTAAGCTCATCTATCTCGGAGAATTCAAGGGCACCTCTGCGAATAACAAGATTGCTCTGATCGGCCTCTGACAATTTTACATTCCAGCAGGAGCACCCATAAACATTACACCCCCGAAGTATGGCTTTTTCAAAATTTGTTCCAACGAGAACAGCACCACTGAGATTTGCCTCGGTAAGGTCAGCTCTCTTAAAGTACGCGTCTCTCAGGTTCGCTTCCCTGAGGTCAGCCATCCGTAACCTGGCATCTTTGAAATTGGTGTTCCAGAGATTCGCTCGCTGCAAATTTGCACAGGTCAGGTTGGAAGAAAGGAAAAGTGCCCCCGTAAGATTGGTATCAACAAATTGTCCTTCAGTTATATCGCATGCACTCAGATCAACTCCGACAAGGTTTTCGCCGCTGAAATCCGCACCCCAGAGGTCAGGTTTGATTTCTGGATTTGTTATCCGCCACTCATTCCAGGCAGTGCTTCCTTTTTTGATAATTTCTAGATGTTGTGGATTTGCCATTCGCTCAAAGGCCGACCTTTTTCATTGAATAAAGGGTGCCGTGAAAAATTAGAATTTTCGTTCAAAAACGAGGCATGAGAAAAATTTTAGCGCATGTGCCCCGCAGGAAATGCCCTTGAGGTGCATCTCTTTGATAATCAAAGGATACAGTTTTTCTCATGACGAAACGTCTGGGGGAAAAGGCAATTTTACAAAGCGGCCTACAGGTATTGTTGATGACAATTATACCTGCTCTCTGCCTCTAACGATAGAGACAACTTCGTTTTTTGGAAGTTCCAGAGCCATTTTCCTTAATTGTTTCTGAAAAGGAAAAGGGAAGAAGGGTACCTTCGTTTACCAAATAAGAACATGCAGTCTGAGTTACCCGCAGATTTCTGCGGCGAGGCAGATAGGGTCAGGGGCAAGCTGAGGATGTTTAACGGAAAGGAGTTCCTATGGAGAGCTGTTCGTCCGCTTTCGCCCCCTGTAATACCGGCGCCAGACCCAGGCATACACCGCACAGTTCAGAACCAGCACCACAATGCCAAAAAAAATCTGCAGCTGACGGGTAAGTCCTGACGGATAGACCAGGGGCAGAATGTAATGCGATATGAATCCGGCGTGATATCCTCCTCCCTGCCTGAAATAGTTTTCAAGGGAGGTGAGAGGGCAAAACCAGCCCTGAAATTCAATAAGCGCCCCCCACACGGCGGCAGGGAAATGGAGGAAGATGATCCAACGCCACCTGAGGACAAGGAATCCTCCCATCATCACAAAGATGATAAAAGCAAGGTGGAGAACAACAAGGAAATCAGCAAGTAACTGAGACATCACGGGGAGTATGGGGGTAAGGTTTCGAGTCTGAAGTTAAGGGAATTTATAATGTTATAACGAAATTACAAAAGCTTTATAAAGACCACCAGCGAAAAAAACAGCGACGGCTATTTTGATAAAAGTTGGAGCAACTCCCTTGGCCTCTTTTAGAGGGAAAGCATAGAGCCAAGATCACAGATCTGTCGGTCTTGAGAGTATCCCGGTAATAACTGCAGTCGTCAGCAAAGCTGCAACTGTCTGCCGATGATGCCCTCGCTGAACTATAGGCTGCGGGCCTTAATGAAAAAGTATGCCTGCCAGCCATCCCATCAGATAAATTGTGACAATTAATCATCCAATAACTTACCCCCTTTCAATTCCATATTGCCCTGCTTAACCCCAAAATCGACACCACTGTCTCGTAATATCTGCCAGTTAGCATAACCAGCCCCCAAGCTGAGCATGTTGGGGAATTATGTTTCTTGATCTCCAGAAACCCGATAAAACATTTCCTTAAAAGCCCCTTTTACAGCCCCAAAAGAGACTTCTAAGCACTGAAATCGACATTTTTTACATCATTTTTACTCTATTAACAGCCTGTTAACTTGGTCCGACCCGAGGTCGTTGGTCCTTACAACGAAATTACAAGAGCTTTATAAAGACCACCAGCGAAAAAAACAGCGTCGGCTATTTTGATAAAAGTTGGAGCAACTCCCTTGGCCTCTTTTAGAGGGAAAGCATAGAGCCAAGGTCACAGATCTGTCGGTCTTGAGAGTATCCCGGTAAGAACTGTAGTCGTCATCATAGACGAAACTGTCTGTCAATTATGCCTTTCCTGAATTATAGGCTGCGGACCTTAATGAAAAATTATGCTGCCAGCCGAACCATGAGATAAATTGTGACAATTAATCGTCCAATAATTTATCCCCTTTAAATTCCATATTGCCCTGTTTAACCCCAAAATCGACACCACTGTCTCGTAATATCTGCCAGTTAGCATGACCAGCCCCCAAGCTGAGCGTGTTGGGGAATTATGTTTCTTGATCTCCAGAAACCCGATAAAACATTTCCTTAAAAGCCCCTTTTAAAGCCCCAAAAGAGGCTTCTAAGCACTGAAATCGACATTTTTTACATCATTTTTACTATATTAACAGCCTGTTAACTTGGTCCGACCCGAGGTCTGCTCCGAGGTCTGCTCGAGCTCTTGCTGTTCATTCAGCTTTTTTCTTGCCAAGATCAGCCCTTTTCCGTATCCTCAGCACTTATCTCCCCGCCCTATTTCCCTGAGGTACTGCCATGATCCCGGAACTCTTTTTCAATGACCTCTGTCGCAGAAAGACCTGCGGTGTCATGGCCACTGTCCTGCACTCGGACGGCCATGGTCCGGCACGAGCCGGAGACAGGCTCTTTTTTTCTGCGGGGAGACTGGTAACAGGAACCGTGGGTGGGGGGAGCAATGAGCAGCAGGTCCTTCAGGCCTGCGCCGCCCTTACAACAGGGAGACGCCAACTCGATATCAGTTCCTTTCTACCGGGGACTCTTCCTTCCTGTGGGGGAAGGCTCCGGGTCCTGCTGGAATGGCTTGACCTGGGCAATCCGCCAGCATCCTCTTTCCGGGAAACCCTGCAGCAACTGGTCCCGGGCCCTGACCCTCTCCTCCTCCTCTCTCTGCTCGACGAATCAGATGCGCCTCCCTGCTATCTGCTGGCCAATGAAAACGGTATACTCGCTGCCTTGAATGGAGAGGGGAGGACAGTGGCAGTAGCAGCTGAGCTCTGGCCGCAGCTCATGACTACCGAGCAATGTGGTCTGCAAGAACTGACCATCAATGCGGGCCGCTGCTCCGTCTTTTTGCAACCGCTGAACCGGAATGGCCGCCTCTTCCTTCTCGGAGGCGGCCATGTGGCCAAGGAAGTGGCCTGGCTGGCAGACCGGACCGGATTCCAGGTCATCGTCGTCGATCCACGCCGGGAACTGATGGGCCCAGAATCTTTTCCCGCCACCTGCACTCTCTGTCCCGAGCACTATGATCATTTTATTTCTCGAAGCTCCCTGGGTTCCAGAGATTTTCTGGTCATTGCCGGGCCCGATCACGCCACTGACCTGGCTCTCCTTGAGCAGGCGGCAAACACCTCAGCCCGCTATATCGGGGTGATGGGCAGTCGAGGAAAAATCGCCTCCTTTGAAAAAGTACTCAGGGAAAAAGGGTTGTGGCAGATCCTTACGGGCCGTCTTCACGCCCCCATCGGCCTTCCCATAGCTTCCAGAAGGCCTGCCGAGGTAGCAGTCTCTATTGTCGCCGAGCTGATACAGGTACGGGCCCAGTCGACACAGACAGCAGATGCCGTATCCACATCGCCAGGTTCAGGGCCCGTAAATAAGATTATAGAGGAATGAGAAAAAGGAGGAGCCATCAAAATAAAAGCGTACCATAAAATTTCTATACTCTTTGGCCACCTTCATGATAGTATAAAAACAGACAGAACAGCTGAAAACATTAGGTGATTGACCTAAATGGAAATGCAAGATTCTCCGGCTAGAAACAGAAGGCGGGAAGAAGAACCAAACATGATTTATGCTCCGTATGTGCTTGCCACTCTATGAGTATAAGTTCAAGCCTCTCTGTAAAACTCAACAACAAGGTCAGGTAACAGCAACAAACCGTTTTGTGAATACTTTTCCTGAACGCTTCCCTTAGGTCTACAATCAATGACCAAGACACGCCACAAAAACAGAAAGAAAAAGAGGGCCCCTTTTCATTGAATATGGATTATCATGACAGCAATCTGAAGGATAAGCCAGTGAAAGAAATCAGTATTATGATTATTGATGACCACCCTGTCATCAGACATGGAGCCAAATCCATCCTCGACAGACAAGAAAACATGTCTGTCGTTGCGGTATGCAGTGATGCCAATTCTGCCTTAAAGACCATCAAGAAATTACATCCTGATGTGATCGTCCTTGATATTACCATGGCAGGCATAAGCGGAATTGACCTTATCCCCCACATCAAAAACATAGCAAAAGATTCTGCCATCGTCATCTACACTATGCATGAAAGCATTGGCTATATCCATCGGGCAATCAATGCTGGTGCAAAAGGATATGTGCTCAAAATAGATGCACTGAGCGAACTGATACAAGCCATACAGGATACCCATAAAGGTCGAATGTATTTCAGTCGGAATTTACCGGCAAATATTTTAGATCAACTGATTACCGGTACTGCTGAACAAGGGGTCCTTGGCAACTTGACTCCCCGTGAATTTGAAACCGCCAATCTGCTGGCACAAGGTATGTCTCCTGAAGAAATTGGCAAAACCCTCTTTATCAGTCCTAAAACTGTACGGGTTCACCGCACTAACATCATGCACAAGCTAGGCTGCAAAAGTGTCACTGAACTCCTGCTTCAGCTCAACGACTTCTTCTCGTAACACTCTGATCTTCACAACCTTCTTTTCCATCTAAGCATTTTGCTTAGTCGTAAGTAAGTAAAATGCCAATTGTTTCATCCATTGTTACCTCTTATAATTCACTTAACTAAGATGGAATATCTCTACTGAGATAGACCTCTGTATACTCGTATTATGAATGTCTCACATTATCGCTATCAACAAGGGAGAACGGTATGAATACCAAAAGAACAGGCATTACTTTTGCGATTGCCACACTATTCCTCTCAACCTCAGCCCTGGCGACAGTTGTGGTTGATGGAGTATTTGATAGAAATGGAGAATGGCTGAATGCTCATACCTCTGAGGATTTCGTCAGAGCAGATGGCTACCTGGGACCTGGTTGGGGCGGTCAAGCCTACGATGTCGAACACATCGGCACAACTTTTGACTCAAGCGCCCTCTACTTCGGCATCCAGGCCGGATATAACTTTGCCAATCCCCCCAGCGACCTCTGGTTGCCTGGTGATTTTGCACTCAATGTTGACAATGATGCATATTATGAATATGCCATTGATTTTTCGATTACAGGGACCGCAGTAACCTATACGCTCATAGACATGACAGCAGCAGGATCAAGCTGGCAAACGCCTTACTATACAGATGCCGGGCCCTGGAGTGCAGCATACACTACAACTCTGGCAACCTGGACCCACGACTTTGCTTTTGGATCCGGATTGTGGTCTGAAAATCATCGTCCCGGGGAAGACGGCACATCGTATGTCCTGGAAGGCATACTTGATATGTCTCTGCTCGAGTTATACACAGGCGGGGACATTACACTGCACTGGACCATGGGGTGCGGAAATGATGTCCTGGAACATACTGCGGCACCTGTTCCGGAACCTGCCACAATGCTCTTATTTGGCACCGGACTTATTGGTTTAGCCTCCCTGAGCAGAAGACGTAAGAACAAAAAAAGAGAATCGTGACAGAACAAGAATTTCCCTGAAAAAGATACATTCTGATTGTAGAGGGATGGCCCTCTAAGAGTCGGCAATTGCCTAAGCCAACACCCCCCTTGGGGGCTGTTGGCTTAATTGTTTCCAGCAGAGGAAGGTGCCATTTGTCTGCCAGCGATTTTTCTTTACCTGCCCTTTGCAAACCCCCTTCCTCTTGGTTCACAAACGAATCAACGCGGCCTGAATACCTCTTCCACCTTGGCAGCCCAGGAGCTGTTGTCAAGCCCTTCAATATCCCGCTCTCACTCCCCACGCCTTGTGCCATACCCCACTCTTAAGAACGTGTAACCAAAAGCCCACCACATCACTGGTCCCCCCCTCCTAAAAAGCAGTAAGGATCCTTCTGTTTGCTGATATCCAGGCCACTGGACTGGATCACGGCCTGGCAGCCACCGCAGACCGGACGAATTTTACAGCCTCGACACTCTTCCGGTCCCAACCGATAGCGTTCTGCTGCCGCGGAGCGATAGAGTTCCAGCAAGGAAGAATCAAGGACATTGCCGATGGGTGACTGAAATTTACGACAGGCATGCAGGTCACCATCTGGCAGAAGGGAACAGAAGTTAAAGGCAGCGCCGCACCCGAAGCCGGTACAGCCGCCAAAGGGAGCCAGTCCCTGTTCTGCCTTGAGGATATTGATCAGATTATCCTTGAGGCTGATGGTGGGATTGGACTTGGCGGCCTGGAGAAACTCTTCAAGAAAGCCCCGGTAATTCTCCGTGTCCGCAGCAGCCAGGCCGGCCCCTTCCCCGGTCTGTGAGAGGCGGTTAAAGGTGAAGAGATCAACCTTTCCCCGCAGGATCTCGGCCAGCTCCAGGACCTGCCCCATGTTTTCCCGGGTCAGGGTCAGCATCACCATGGAATAGATGGAAAGCTCCTGCAGAATCTCGAGAAACTCCATGATCCGCTGGAAATGCCCTGCCCCCCTGATCGAGTCGTTGTGCTCGGCCAGTCCTTCCAGGCTCACCTGATAAAAGGAGAGGGGCTGAATCTGCTGCAGAGATTCAAGCACCTTCCTGGTCGTAGGATTACCGAGAATGGCGATGGTAAAATTGCGCTGAGCTGCCTCTCTGTACAACTCTGTAAAGTGGGCATAGAGAAGGGGGTTGCCGCCGGTAAAGGTCACTTGACCATGTACCCTCTGTTCAAGGACAAACTCACGGAACTGATCAAGGATCAGTTTCCCCTGCTCCAGGGTCAGAGGTGAAATAGCGGAGCGGTCATAGCAGTGCTTACAGTGAAGATCACAGGCCTGGGTCACGTGCCATTGGAGGGTAAAATACTCGGAGCGCAGGTGGCGCTGCCAGCCATGCGGACCTTCTGCCGGATAGTGGGCAGCTGTCCGCTGGATAGCTGAAGGTGGAGAAAGAAGAAGCCCCTTATGGCAGGCCTCTTCAATGGCTGCATCCACCGTTCCCACAGGCACCCCGGCCTCGTCTGCCACTTTCTGACGATCCAGATGTTCGGCCAGTACCTTCAGGGCCAGCAGATCTTTCTCTGACGCCGGACGGACTCGCACCTGCCCCTGAGCCGGAATCTTGTAGAGCAGAACGAACTCCTGTCCCAGTTCGGGGACAAGCTGCCTTTCCCTGTTCCATAAAACGCTACAGAGGTGCCTCCACTGCAGTGGCAGGAGAGTGAGCGAAGGATTGATCTGCAGGGCGCCCCCCTCCTCCAACACGGCAGGAGCAGGCATGGCCTGCAGTTCATGCACGGCCAGCTCAAGACGAGCCAGGTCAGGTAAATAGGCAGGCCTGGAAACAGTACTGGTCTCTAAGAACTCAGAAAACACTTCTGGAACAGCCTCTTCACCAAGACCTGCAATCAATGCATCCCACCCCTCTCCCACCTGTTCTGCACAGCGGGGATAAAGGACCTTGAGCCATTTTATTTCCATCATCTCACCATAGCGTATGGGTTCCTCTAACATTCATTTGATTCCCCTCCAGTTGTATAGTGATTCGAAAAAAGAAGCAAGTCCAGGTCAACCTGAAGCGGAAGAGGAGCTTGCAAAAACTCCATTCCTTATCCGGCAGGAAATATAAAACTGTAGCAGAAGAGACAAAAAAACTGCTACAATCAACCATACTCAATCATATTACCGTCACGAAATCATGCCTACCACTGCCGACAACAAAAAACTGGGAACCTTTTCCGGGGTTTTCACCCCCAGTATCCTGACCATCCTCGGACTCATTCTCTTTCTGCGAATGGGGTACGTGCTGGGCAGTGGTGGTCTGGGAAGAGCCCTGCTCATCATCTGTCTTGCCAATCTCATCTCCATACTCACCTCTTTTTCTCTGGCTGCCATCACCTCCAATCTCAAGGTCAAGGGAGGCGGAGACTACTACCTGATCTCCCGCACCCTGGGAGTTGAGTTCGGAGGAGCCATCGGCATAGTCCTTTTCCTGGCCCAATCCATCTCCATTGCCTTCTATTGTATCGGCTTTGGCGAAGCGATAGCCAGCATAGTAGTTGTGGACATCCCTTTCTTTCCCCAGATAAGTGCTGCTCTGGCCCTGGCTATGCTGTTTATCCTGACCTGGCTGGGAGCAGACTGGGCCACGAAATTCCAGTATCTGATCATGGCCACCCTCGTCCTGGCCCTGATCTCTTTCTTTTCCGGAGCGTTACAGCATTGGAGTCCAGCAACACTTGTAGCCAACTGGCAGGGGAACCCCCAGAAAAACAATTTTTGGATACTCTTTGCCATCTTTTTCCCGGCAGTCACCGGTTTCACCCAAGGGGTGAGTATGTCAGGCGACCTCCAAGATCCCGGAAAGAACCTGCCCCTTGGGACCTTTCTCGCCGTAGGCCTCTCCTTTCTCGTCTATCTCGCTGTGGCCGTGGTCTTCAGCGGCGCCGTGCCCGGCGACACCCTGATCCGCGATTATCAGGCCATAAATCGTGTTGCCTCCTGGGGTTTTCTCATCGATGCCGGGGTCATTGCCGCCACTCTTTCGTCAGCCCTTGCCTCCTTCCTTGGCGCTCCGCGTATCCTCCAATCTTTGGCCAGCGACCATATTTTTCCCTTTCTCGATCTGTTTGCCAAGGGTTCCGGCGCCAATAACAATCCGCGCCGCGGCATCCTCCTCTCTCTGACCATCGCAGGACTCACCATCGGGTTGGGCCAGTTGGATCTTATTGCCGGAATTGTCACCATGTTTTTTCTCATCTCCTACGGACTGCTCAACTACGCCACCTACTTCGAGGCCCGCTCAAAAAGTCCCTCCTTCCGGCCACGCTTCAAGTGGTATCATCAAAAAGTCAGCCTTGCCGGATTCCTGGCCTGCCTTGGCGTGATGATGGCCATTGATATCAAGATCGGCATCCTGGCCGTTACCATCCTTTTTGCCATCTACCAGTACCTGCAGAAGACATCCGGTCCAGCCCGCTGGGCAGACGGCCAGCGCTCCTACCAACTGCAACAGGCGCGCAACAATATCCTGGCTGCAGCCGGAGAAAAAGAGCATCCACGGGATTGGCGTCCCTACCTGCTGGCACTTTCCGATAACAGTGAACGCAGGTGTCAACTGATCAACTTTGCCACCTGGATCGAAGGAGGAAGCGGACTCACCGCCGTAGTCCGCTTTATTCCAAGTAACGGAGTGAGAATGCAACGCCTCCACAATCAGGCAGAACAGGAATTGAGGCGGGATATCAACCATTGCCATTCCGACGCCTTTCCACTGGTTATTAACAGTTCCGAACCAAGCATCGGACTGCAGACCCTTGTCCAATCCTGGGGTATCGGCCCCATGCATGCCAACACCCTGCTTCTCAACTGGCTGGAACAGCATCCGGGACCTGGCCAGGAGAGACGTGAACTGCTCTATGGGAAAAATCTCCGTATCGCCTATCATCAAGGCTGTAATCTGATCATCTGGTCTGGAGATGAAGAATCAGTTGCCGCCCTTGCTGAAAAGGAAGGGGAAGAAAAACAGATCAATGTCTGGTGGAATGGAGACAGAACCAGTCGCCTGATGCTCCTTCTTGCCTACCTCCTGACCCGACACGAAGAATGGAAAGGGGCGACGATACGCCTCTTTGCTCTGAATTATGATTCGGCCTCCGCCGAAAACGAAGAGCACCTGGCCGCCCAGCTTGAAGAGACCAGAATCAAGACAGTGACTGAGATTATCAGCAAAAAAGACAGTGAGACCATTATCAGCCACTCTGCCGATGCCTCCATCACTTTCGTCCCTTTCCGTCTCCATGGTGATCTCCTCGAAGATCTTTCCGGAGAACCGGTGGAACAGATCCTCTCCCGCTTACAGATGGCAGCCCTGGTTCTGGCAGCTGAAGACATTGATCTTGATGCAGAGCCGGAAGAGGGCGGCATGGAAGAAGTGGTGGCAGCCCTTGACCACCTTGAACATGCCGAAAAACGAGCCCACCTGGCCAGAAAAGAGGCAAACAACGCCGTGGAAGAGGCCGAGAAAACCCTTGCGGCCATCAAACTTTCCGGCCAAAAATTTCCAGACGATCTCCTTCTCCGCATTGCAGCGGCACGAGAGGCCAGAGAGGCCGCAGATCAGGCCCTGCAGCGGGCATCAAAGGAGGAGGCAAAATCCACGGTGGCCTCAAAGGCAGTGGAAAAACTGGGAGGCAAAACAGAGTCATCCAATTAAGAACACGGCGAAAAGTGTGCTTTGGGGCCAAGCTCTTCGTCACTGCCAAAAAATTAACGGCAAGCTGACAGGGCACCACCCCGGATAGAGAACGAGTCAGGAAGATGATCAATTCTAGCTCGATAGCCCCGCAATGGAATGGTCCTCACCGACAAAGAGACAATACCGCCACCCTTACAACGTCTCTTCACCTCTTGTTGCAAGACCGACCATGAGCTGCTCCACTAATTTTTTTGCGAATTTTTGATCAAGAGGAGCATGTCCTAATAACAGGCGGTACCACATTGGCCCAAACAGGGTGTCAGCAGCAATCTCCATGTCCGTATCAGGAGGCACTTCCCCTCTGTTGATCCCTTTCTGGATCAGAGCAAATAGCAGTTCTCGTCTTTTTTTAATAAATCCTGTGTAAAATTGTTCGCCAACATCCGGGGCAGTCTGGGCCTCTGCTATCAGACCAGTCATCACCTTAGATGTTGGCGCTATGCGGATTCTTGTAAAAATAGTTCCCAGCAGCTCCTCTAAATCCAGTTGCAGCGATCCGGTATCAGGTGACTGAAGAGTGCTTGTGACTTTTTGAGAATAGGCTTCTATTGTCAGTGCAGCTTTGGAAGGCCACCAGCGATAAATGGTTTGCTTTCCTACCCCGGCACGAGCAGCGATCCCTTCAATGCTTAACCCCAAATATCCTTTTTCTTCAATGAGTTCGAGTGTGGCCGCTATAATGGCTTCGTGGGCCTGCTTACTCCGCCGCCGTGTCTGTTGCTTCTTTGGTTTCATGTTTCCTTTTTTAAGCGATACGAACCGGACCGTCAAATAGATATTGGAGCAGAGGAGACGTCTCCCCTGCCCTGATGGAGCTACCATACCATAACTTACTGAGCACAATATGCGGCAGATGAGATTGGACGATGACCACCTGGCTATCAGCATAACAGATTGTAACGGAGGCAGGTTATCTGGGAAAATGGGCAGATGATCGGATGTACCATGAAATTTTCCACTCTTTTGCTTCCAAAGCAGGACGACAACAATCTGGGTGTCGCCGGAAAGCTATAAACGACCTGAAGACGAGGAAGGAAGAAGCAACCAGCTATTTTCGGCAAGCCATCCCATGAAACAATCCACCTCTTGCTACTGCCAGCCAATCTGATGAAGTGTAAAGTAATCCGACGCCCGGGAAATCATACCGCCGGCGATGGGCTCCCATAAGCCCAGTCAGGGATAGCCGCTTTCGGGAGGTCTCATGCCCTCTGTTGATACTGTCGGGATCTCTTACAAGCCCGTTCTTCAATACCCGGGGCACCCAGGAAATATGCACTCAAATCAGTTAGATAAAAATTTGGCACGCTTATTGCTTTATGTACCACAGCGTTAACATTGACTAGGGGAGGCAGTTGAAATAACTATTTTTTTTGGAGGGGAAAATGAAAAAGAAGTTTGCAGCAGGATTGGCGACCGCGATATTCTTGGTTGGCCTGGTGGCAACGGCAGGGGCAACCGCTTTTACTGACACCATAGACTTTACTGGATCAACACAGGGCGGAGTGACGTATCAAACCATTACCGATGATTTTAGTTATACCCATACCATCTCCTTGGCGGATTTCACCCCCGAGCTGACAACTTGGGCCAATTTGACCTTGGACGATGCCATCTTAACATTACGGCATTCTAAAAACTCTAATAATAATAGCGAAGTCTGGTTTTCCACTGCCGCGGACAGTGGTTTCTTTTTAACGATTGGTCAATTATCCGCAAGCAATAACGACTGGACAACAGATACCTGGATCTTGTCCAGCGACGTGTTAGATTTGATGAGCAGTGGCACCCCGTGGGATCTTACAATTCGTCTATACGATAACACCAACGGCACAGATAACCTCAGAATTGACTATTCAGCATTATCCGGCAATGCTTCATACCCCGCTCCCGCGGCAGCTCCCGTTCCCGAACCAGCCACCATGCTGCTTATGGGTACGGGCCTGGCTGGTCTGATCGCAGGCCGGCGCCGGAAGATCACAAAATGTCTGAACGGCTAAACAGGGTAGAGAGTACTCTGCGGCAACCTCTGCCGCTCCTTTTTAAAAGCAACGGACCTCGGAGAAGTTGAGTTAATAATGGCAAAGGATCTGCTGAAAAAAACGCTCTGAATGCAAAACGCTATTGAGAGAAAAAACCGTGGGAACGGAGCGACGACTCCACCCAGGTGTTCAGGCAGAAAAGCGGGCCTTGATTCAGGTGACTGGAAGTACCGCCATAAAGAGGACAGAACTCTTTTTGTTGACCTTTGCCAGGGGATGCAAAAACAGATCTGTCCTCTCTTTTTTTATGCATGGGAAGCCCCCCCCCCTTTAACAGGCCCTGAATGTTGGCCTAATTCCCACCAGAGAATTGACAACCCGCTAAAACTACAGGACATTCTGACAGGAGGACACGATACCAAAGGGGAAGCGAAAGGCCTGGGTTGGAATAAAAAACCCTTGGCATCCCCTTAAGCCAGCTGGTCGGTGGCCACCCAGTAACGGGGGTCTTCGATCACGTTGACCTCGATCATACTGCCGGCGTTATGGAGCAGGGTGCGGCACTCCGGACTGAGGTGTTTGAGGCGCAGTTTTTTACCCCGGCTCAAATAACGCTCGGTGAGACTATTGATAGATTCAATACCCGAATGATCGCAGACCCTGGCCCGGCCGAAATTGATAATCACCTCATCCGGATCTTCCTGAGGGGTGAACTGTTCCTGGAAACTGTGTATGGAACCGAAAAAGAGGGAGCCGCTCAGCCTGTAGACCTTGGCACCGGATTCATCGATACTGCTGCTTGAGGTGATGCGCTTGGCGCTTTCCCAGGCAAAGACCAGCGCCGAGACGACAACCCCGACCCCAACGGCAATGGCCAGGTCGGTGGCAACAGTGACGCCGGAAACGAGTACCAGCACCAGGGCATCGCTAAACGGAATCTTGTGGAGAATACGAAAGCTCGACCAGGCGAAGGTACCAATGACAACCATGAACATGACGCCAACTAAAGCAGCCAGGGGGATTATCTCGATCAGGCCTGAAGCAAACACAATAAACACCAGGAGAAAGAGGGCCGCCGCAATACCGGAAAGCCGGCTCCGGCCTCCGGAATGAACATTAATCATGCTCTGGCCAATCATGGCGCAGCCTCCCATACCACCAAAGAAGCCCGTCACCACATTTGCGACCCCCTGACCGACGCACTCTTTGTTCCCCCGGCCGCGGGTCTCGGTTATTTCGTCGATCAGACTCATGGTCATCAGTGACTCGATCAGGCCGATGGCCGCCAGAATAGCTGCGTAGGGGAGAATAATCAGGATATTCTCAAGGGTGAGCGGCACCAGGGGAACATGAAACTGGGGCAAGCCGCCAGCCACCGAGGCCAGGTCGCCGACCAGACGGGTATCGAGATCCAGGCCTTGAGCCAGAGCAGTGACGACGACAATGGCAACCAGGGACGCAGGGATGGCTCGGGTCAGTTTGGGGAGAAAATAGATAATAGCCATGGTCAGCACCACCAGGCCGAGCATCATCCACAGGACAGGGCCGCTCATCCACTCCAGCAGTCCCTCCGCGTTTGCAACCTTGAACTGACTGAGCTGGGCCATAAAAATGACGATGGCCAGACCGTTGACAAAGCCAAGCATGACCGGATGGGGAATCAGACGGACAAACTTCCCCAGCCGCAGCACCCCGGCACTGATCTGGATAATACCCATCAGGACCACTGTTGCAAAGAGGTACTCGACCCCATGCTGGGCCACGAGAGTGACCATAACCACTGCCAGGGCACCGGTGGCCCCAGAGATCATACCCGGACGGCCACCAATGATGGCGGTGATCAATCCGACCAGAAAGGCGGCGTAAAGACCGACCAGGGGATCAACCCCGGCCACGAAGGAAAAGGCTACCGCTTCAGGCACCAGGGCCAGGGCCACGGTCAGGCCCGATAATATATCATCCTTGAAACTTGCAGTTCTTCTCACAAAAAGCTCAAACATCGTTATCCTTATGGGTTAAATTCAGGAAAAAGACGGCGAACCTAAACAGGATGGTCTGGAATAGCAAGGAATAACTGGAACCACCCCGAACCTGACAGCTGGCTAATTAAAGCTCGGGTTTCAATTCCTGATAGCCTGACCGATTCCGGACGCGCGGATGTATCAGCGAGCGGCGACTGCGGCTGGCCCCTTGTCTGGTTGACCTGGGTGGAGGAGCTTTGCGGCTGAAGCCGCTGCTACCTGGAGGGAATTATGGGGACAGGATATATGGGTGAACGCACCTTGCAAGTACTACCCACGTTAGAGCACATAGGTTTTGCCAAAGAGGTCGTTACAGCCACCCTTTTCGTTTAAAATAGATATACGGACTTATTCCTGCCAATATCATAAAGAGTATGGATAAAGGATATCCCCATCTCCATGTCAGTTCAGGCATAAAATGAAAATTCATCCCGTAAATACTTGCAATCACTGTGGGTGGCATAAGAACCACTGCAGCTATCGAAAATATTTTAATAATTTTATTTTGTTCAATACTGATAAAACCAAGGGCAGCGTTTAAAAGAAAGTCGATTCTCTCCGAAAGAAAAGCGTTGTGTGTTAATAGGGTTTTAATATCCTCAAGCATTTCATTTGAGTTGTTACAGTCATCATTCGTTAATCGTCCTCTCCGGAGTAAAAAAATCAAATCCCGTTGTCCATCCATTAAACACAAACGAATTTTTCCATTCAAGTCATCTTGCATGGAAAGATCATCTATTGTTTTCTCTAACCCGGCATTTCCCCTTTCAAATATTTGACGGCTAATTTTCTCGATAGAAAGATAGCCGCCTTCTGACAGATCGGCAAGTTTCTCGATCTTCATTTCAAGCAATGCGATGATAGTGGATTTTGGATCACTACTCAATCGAGCACTCAGTTGCCATTGACTTTTCAGCGAATTGATTGAAGGGATTTCATATGAACAGATGCTTACGAGGCAGTTACATTTGCACAAAAAGGCAACATTTATATTTTTAAATGTATTTTCAATCTTGTTTAGAAATGAACAGTTGACCTGAAAGCCATCAGGATATACTTCATAATGAGAACTGGCTTCCAACTCTTCAGTTTCCTGAATCTTTGGCAAAGACATGCCGATGAACATTTCTACAGTTTGTCTTTCTTCTTCAGTCGGATTGACTAAATCGATCCACACTGCATCTTCAAGCCAGCCGGAGACGGTTGATGGGGGTATTGGCGACAAGAAATTATTTATCACATTATATGCAGTCAACATAAATGATCTCTTTGCTACAGGGAGAGGTGCTTTTGTCTGTCCTTAGTCATAACGGCACGGCTACTCTGAGGCGTCTTTGAACTTTCAGGACAACGCCACCGAGCTTTCGCGGCCAGGTTATGCCGATTGTTATCAAGTTGTTATGTTTAATTTTGGCGCCACTGGGACAGTATCTATACGTATTAATTGTCTTTATTAACTTCCCCCCGAATTCAAAAAGTTATTCTTTGCTCTCCAGTATATGGGATATCAGTTCGTCCCGTTCCCGCTTTGATATATAGGGCTTCATCCTTGCATCAAGGATCTTTGCCTCACGCTCTTTTTTCCTGGCAGCGGCCTCCTCCGCCTTGGAAAGAAGATCATTCAGTTTACACGGCTTCATCAAATAAGCGAAGGCTCCCAACTTCATCGCTTCGATGGCGGATTGGATCGTGGCCTGGCCCGTGAGCATGATGACTTCAACGAGAGGATATTTTTCTTTGAGAATCTCAATCACTTTCATGCCATCGGGATCAGGCATTCCGATGTCAAGGACAACGACATCCACAGTATCGTTCTTTCCCAGCCAGTTCAGCGCCTCTGTCCCGGAAAAAGCACAAGCCGCCTCAAAGCCTCTCTGACGCAGGCGCAGGGCGACGGTCTCGACAAACTCTTGTTCATCATCGACAAGAAGAAAACAAAACGAACTCATATGGCTTTCCTGTTGTTACCTATATATCCTGTTCCGGCTTTTCAGGCCGTCCGCTATTCGTCAGTATTATGGACCAAAAAATACTCCCAACACTGATGCGATGGTACGCTATTTATTGAACCTTCTCAACAAATACTGTCTCAGAGTTCGAAAAGTCAAAAAGGTTTCAAAGGGGGAAATAAGAACAAAGAGCGGACTTCCCCCCCTTCCCGGGTTCCTTTTCCAGGTCACATGCTCCCACAGTTGACTAAGACGAAAACAACACAAATACTCTTTGACTTCCAACTCCTTGCTATGTAATATTAATATATTTTCTTACCTTCACAGCTGTCTCCAGTCTTCCCGATCACCTTGGAATACGATGCAAAAAAAGCTTCTTATTATAGAGGATGAAAAATCAGTAGCCAAACAACTCCGCTGGGGACTGAATAAGGAATATGAAATAACCATTGCCGCTGATGCAGAGAAGGCGATACCATTTCTGGCCTCTGGCATTTTCCCGGTAGCTACCCTGGACCTCGGCCTGCCCCCCTATCCTGATACACCTGAACAGGGTTTCAAATTACTAGAAAAAATCGCTGTTCTTGCCCCCCACACCAAGGTGATTGTCATCACCGGAAACGCAGAAGAGAACAATGCCATCAAAGCAATTGGCCTTGGGGCAACAGATTTTTGCGCGAAACCTCTCGATTTAACTGTCTTAAAAATTATTCTTGCCCGTACCTTCCAAATCCATGCCCTGGAAGAAGCCAACCGCCACCCCATAACCAGTCAATGCGGATCACTGGCAGGGATGCTCGGCATCTCTCCAGCCATAAAAAAGGTCTTTAAGCGACTGGAACACGCCAGCAAGACAGATTATCCTGTGCTCATCACCGGTAACACGGGTACCGGCAAGGAGTTGGCAGCCCAGGCAGTTCATACATTGAGCTCTAGAAATAAAAACAAGCTGGTCACCATTAATTGCGGGGCGATTCCAGAGAATCTTCTGGAAAGCGAACTCTTTGGTCATGAAAAAGGGGCATTTACCGGCGCCACCTCACGGAAAACAGGCAAATTTGAGCAAGCAGATCAGGGGACAATTTTTCTGGATGAGATAGGCGAACTCCCCCTCCCCCTTCAGGTAAAACTCCTGCGTGTCCTTCAGGAATCGACCATTGAACGTCTTGGCGGAACGAACACCATTCAACTGGATGTGCGAATCCTGGCTGCCACCAATATCAACCTGGAACAGGCTGCAAGAGAGGGTCTCTTTCGGGAAGATCTTTTTTATCGCTTAAATGTTATCCCCTTAACTATCCCTGATCTCAAAGAACGACCGGAAGACATTCTCCTCCTGGCGCACAACTTTCTCCAGGAAGAATCTCAGAACCTGGGACGAGGCCAACTCTCATTTTCCCCTTCCGCCCTGATGGCGCTTACCAGTCATCACTGGCCAGGCAATGTCCGGGAACTGCAGAACCGTATCCGTCGCGCCCTTGGCACCACACTTGATAAAGTTATAACACCGACTGATCTTGGCTTTGAAGAAAGAGCGTTATCAGCCAGCCAGAGGAATCAAAAACTTTCCACCTTAAAAGAGGCACGAGAAACCGCCGAAGAAAATGTTGTCCGCCAAGCTCTCACTCTTTGCAACAACAATATCAGTCAGGCAGCGAAACTTCTGGAAACCAGTCGTCCCACCCTGCATGATCTCATAAAAAAACATGCTATCAATATAAGCCAATGAGCCCGCAAAAGAGCCTGCTCAAAAACCTATGGGAAAAAGAGTGGCTCCCCTATGCCTTTCCCTTTGCACTTTTTTTATTATTCACTGAGCCAAGTCGTTTTCTCCCGGACCTGGCTCCCTATCTCTATATATGCAAAACCATTCTCATCGGTGGACTGCTCTGGTTCTGGCGCAAGCAATATGGTCAGGACTTTTCCTCCAGGCTTTCCCTCAGCGAAATACTCACCTCCCTTGCCTGCGGTCTCCTGGTACTGCTTATCTGGATTGTGCCGGATGGTTTTTTGTACCAACTGGAGCAAAGCGCTGTCTTTGACCCATACAGTCTTGGTGAATCCCAAGCCGCTTTTTACACACTTATCAGCATACGATTGATGGGTGCAGTACTGGTCGTACCGATCATGGAAGAACTCTTCTGGCGTTCCTTTATCATGCGCTATCTTATCAATCCGGATTTTCGCTCTCTGCCCATGGGAACCTTCAGCTGGCTCTCATTTCTGGGCGTGGCAGTCCTCTTTGGACTTGAGCACCACCTTATTGGCGCCGGGATTATTGCAGGACTGCTGTATGGTGGCCTGCTTGTCTGGCAAAAGAACCTGAAAGGGGTTATTCTCGCCCATGCCGTTACCAATCTCGGTCTAGGGATTTATGTAATTCGTACTGGCAAGTGGATTTTCTGGTAGGAACGAGGAAAGAAAAAGCCCCCCCAGACTCTTGCCTTGGCATGAGAATCACCTACCGCCTACCTCATACCTCCTACCTCAGACCGCATACCTCACACCTCAGACCTCATACCGCCTACCGCCTACCGCCTACCGCAAGTGTAAAATTTCCTGACACTCATTATGCTGAATTCTCCCGCCTGATTTGTCCTTTCCCCAGAATAGCAGCCAACAGCATGAATAATCACAAGCTGTTCAGGCTATTTTCCTTACCGGAACAGGCGAACACTGCCTGCTAGAGCTGTCGATATTTTTGACAACTGTTCCAGGCCGCCACACAAAAAATAGATTTTTTCAAACATTTACGGTCAGTTGTCGCATTGGCATGCAGTTTGCAAATATTGTAACAAATAAACACATTATTATATTAACAAACGAGGCCAGACGATGAAAAATATTTTCGCAACAACAGTCGCACTTGGAGTGCTTACATGGGTGGGAAGTGCAATGGCTACCACCTACACATTTGAAGATAAAATTGATTCGTGGGTTGTCGACGGCGTGGATTACGATATCGTATTTATTGATCAAGAAGTAATAGGTAGCTCAGCTACATCTGGCGATGCTATTGCTGTCGAGAGTCCATTTACCTACACACATGACATCAATGATGAAGTCAATATAAGCGGTGGAGATTTAGTAACTGAAGCCTGGTTAGAGCTTAGCTTTAATCGTTTGAACTTTGACGATTTTAGTGGTGACAATTACTATCAAGATCCCCTCACTGGTGCTTTTACATATGACAGTAGAGAATTTGTACAGTACACTTATGATACTGTTACCTCCGCATGGATAGAAATTTCTGGCCCCAATCACGTTCAAACTGTCCTCTTGGGAATTAATTGGCTCAATAGCGATGGCTTGCTAGACGTCACTATTGCGCTGTCCAATGGAGCTAATACGGCGGATATAGGTTTAAATAGTTCAAGACTCTACGGAACAGCTGAAACTGCTCCAGTTCCAGAGCCAGGCACCATGATTCTCATGGGCACCGGACTCCTTGGCCTGATGGGATACAACCGCAGACGTTTCAACAAAAAAAGCTAGCCATGACATACAGCCCCATCCGCTGACAAGAATTTATAAAATCCCCTGAGTGTCACCCACTCAGGGGATTTTTTTTATCCTAAGGAAAAGCAACGGGGGGACCAACAGGGGGAAAAAAAACACCTTGCTTCCTGAACAGGCCAACTCAGCGAAGGGAAAAAAACCCACCACCTGCCACAGTTCAACCTTCCCTGCCTCCTGCCAAGGGCAGCCTGATCACAAACCTGGCGCCCCCCTCCAGTCTGTTTGCAGCGACAACACTTCCTTCCAGACTCGCTACAACCTTTTTAACCTGCCACAAGCCGATGCCGCTGCCCGCTTTTCTGGTTGTCATGAAGGGCTCAAACAATTTATCAGGCAAGAGTTCTTCGGCGATCCCCGGTCCATTATCGCTTATCTCAATAAAGACATTTCTGCCGTCAGCATCGAGACCGGTTTGTAAGCGGACAACAGTCTCTTTTTCCAGAGCCTGAGAAGCATTCAATACGATATTTTCCAAAACTGACCTGAGGAGAGCGGGATCAGTTCGAATTTTCAGTTCACCCTGAGAAGTAACAAGGATCTCCACTGCCGACAATTTGGCCTGCAGGCGACGGCAGCAGGTCTGGACAAAGGTATTCAATTCCAGATGCTGCCATTCGGGTACAATATCATCTTTTAAGGTTTGCAGACATTTTTCCACCCGGCCCATTCGTTGCAAGGCGTCAGCCACCAATTCCAGCATATCCTCTTGAAACTCCGGTTCGTGGATATGTTCCGGAGCATTTTCCTGCATGAGAGAAAGCATGGTGGCAGCGTTCTTGATATCATGGAGGACAAAAGCTGACAATCGGCTCCAGGCCTGCTGCTCGCGAACATTGGCCACCTTTTCAGCCATACGCACAGACAGCAGGGCAGATGCCGTCTGCCGTTCCAGGGCAGTAAGCAGATCAAAATCATCGTAACCATATTCCCCACCAGTAAACTCCGGGCCAAGACCTATAATTCCAATGAGCTGGTTGCCAGTGGAGATTGGCACCAGAAGAGTGAGATTCAGAGAAGCACAGAAAGGTCTCTTACTCTCTGCCAGTTCCTGCCATTCTCTATCCTGCTCTTTTTCCTGCAGATAAAAATGAGAATGGGTATGGAGAAACTGGACCAGAGGATCATGTCCTGACAGAGTATATTCCCTACTCCCGGATTCTCGATAGACCGGCCAGGAAACCAGGGTATAGTCATGAGAGGAATCAGCCAGCCAGATAAAAATCTCAGTGGTATACAAACTCTCAACCAGCACTTGATGCAAGGCCTGTATCACATCAGTTTCCGTCTCAACGCCATGCAGGTGCTCGGAAAGCGCCAGCCATTCATCCCTGTATTCATATTTATTGATATAAAAATGGGTGGAGATAAAAAAGTGCACCCGACGCCGGATTGTCCCTGAACAGGCAAAGAGCCCCACCACCACAATCCCGGAGACCAGAAACAGCCACTTGAGAACAAAATCCATCTCCACGCCAAATTCCCGCATGACCAGAGAGACGACTCCGAAGCCGAAAAGATAGACGGCAAGGAGCGAGGGAACAACGAATGAGTAGACAACCTTGCGGGAAATGAATATTTTCCGATTCAAGAGGCGATGACGAACCACAGCATAAACAACCAACAACCAGCCGAGAAACAAGAGCACAGCCATGAGCTGCAACTGTTGGCCAACGATACGTAAATAGGTCAGCCGGTAAGAAGCGCTCCATGCCAGGACGGCACAGAGCAGGAGACTGCCCACCACCAGAAATTTATATTCCCAGCGCTGGGCGACATTGAGAACCCGCCAGAATTGTTCTATTCTCCAGGAGCCATAAAGCACCGCTATGAGGAGGAAAAGAGCAGAAAAATAGAGCGGACTGTACGCCTGACAGACTATCTCGGCATCTGTCATGTTACAGTCAGAGTAATTGCGCAGATAATAGCCTGCAGCCCCTGTCACCACAGCGACAAAAACTATTTCGATCAGATGCTGATATTCCGATTCAGCAGCCACTGCTGTTGTGGCCCTGTTTATGCGCTGTGCCATGGAAAGCCAGATAAGGGCAAAAACTACTTCAGAAAAAAGCACTATCTCAAGAACCTCGGGCAGCAGGTGATAGGAAAAATAGAGATATTCTCCAATCAACAGCGGCAGGCCCAGAAGAATCTGAATCAAAACAAGGGAAAATTGACGGTCACCACTCTTCAGGCGAAATCCTACAAGACCGGTGCAGAGAAGGAAGAGATTCAGAATGTAGAAAGCAGATATCAGCATACGGCCAACATACCATTGCAGGCCTCTATTTTTCAATACCTTAGGCGGGTAGATACTCTTTCGGGACAAACGCTGACCAGCACTCGCCACAATGGATGTTGCTTCTGGTACTTGACCGGTTCAGCGGAGACGAGGAAGGGGAAGAGCAATAGAGGAAAAACTCCGATACGTCTCTTCTGGCCCCTGTGCAGGCTGGTTGCAGGCTGTCTTTTTTTTTATTCCGTTTTTAGAGGAGCTTGTCTCGATAATTCGCTGTTCGAGTCTCAACAACTTTATTATAGTCCGTTTATGAAAAAAAATTCCTTCTTCAAAGTGATCTTCCTTCTCTTGCTCATTCTCTGTCTCCTGGCCGGGATGGTGTACGTTCTCCAACTGGACAAACAGATCACCAGTCGCTTCGAAGGAAGGCGCTGGGAATTGCCGGCCCGGATCTATGCCCGGTCCCTGGAGCTGTATGTTGGCCAAACCCTTTCCGTTAAGAATCTGGAAAAAGAACTTCTCCAGTTGCGCTACAGCCGGGTAACAACCCCTGAGAAACCCGGCGAGTACAGTGTGCGAGGGAAGAGAATCACAATCCACAGTCGCAGTTTTCCTTTTCCTGATCTCCTCCGGCCGGCAACAACTCTTGAGCTGGAGATCCTTGAGACAACCATTACCCAGCTTACAGATCAGAGCAGGAGAGAAGCACTCACCCTCTTCCGCCTGGAACCGGTACAGTATGCCTCCATATACCCGACCCATAACGAAGACCGCCTGTTGATCAAGTCAGCAGATGTGCCGGAATTACTCATCAAGACACTGCTCCTGGTTGAAGACAAGAGTTTTTATAAACACTTGGGTATCCGGCCAACGGCTATCATCAGGGCCGCCCTTGCCAATCTCAGGGCCGGCAAGACCGTACAGGGCGGCAGTACACTGACCCAGCAACTGGTCAAAAATATTTTTCTCAGCAGCGAACAAACCCTGCCCCGCAAGGTGAATGAGGCCGTAATGGCCCTCCTCCTTGAGTACCATTACACTAAAGACGAGATCATGGAGGCCTATCTCAACGAGGTCTATCTGGGCCAGGATGGCAAACGTGCCATTCATGGTTTTGCCATGGCCAGCCGCTTCTATTTCGGGCGGGATCTTGCCGAGTTGGAACCGGCCCAGATTGCCCTCCTGGTCGGAATCGTCAAGGGGGCATCCTACTATAATCCCAGACGACACCCTGAACGGGCCAAAGTGCGACGGAATCAGGTTCTGAACACCCTGATATCAGCCCAGGTAATCAGCCCCGAGAAAACCGAACAGCTGCTGAACAGCCCCCTCACCGTTAGCCCAAAAATCCCCTCCGGCATCACCCCCTATCCGGCATTTCTAGAGTTGGTACGCAACCAACTGCAGCGGGACTACAAAGACGAAGACCTTCGCAGTGAAGGACTCTCGATCTACACAACCCTGGACCCGATCATCCAACAACGGGCGGAAGCAAGCCTTGCCGAGGAGCTTGCTCGCCTTGAAAAACCGGGAGAGGTCAAGGCCGGAAAAATGCTGCAGGCAGCTCTGGTCGTGGCCTCGGTGGACCAGGGTGAGGTTGTGGCTGTTGTCGGCAATCGCACTCCCGGACAAGAGGGCTTTAACCGGGCCCTGGACATGAAACGACCCATCGGCTCGGTCATCAAACCAGCAGTGTACCTGACTGCCCTGAGCCGACCCGAATCGTACAACCTGCTGACCACCCTCTACGACACCCCACTCAAGGTGCCTCTGAGTGGCAAAGACTGGCAGCCGGAAAACTATGATCATCAATTCCACGGGCCCTTACCCCTGATCGAGGCCCTGGCCCATTCCTCTAATGTGGCCACCGTGCAGCTGGGGATGGATCTGGGCCTCGACGCCGTGATCACAACTCTGCAAGGGCTCGGCATAGAGGGAGATATTGCCAGATATCCGTCACTGCTCCTGGGAGCCATTGAACTCTCCCCCGTTGATGTCCTCCAGATGTACCAGACCATTGCTGCCGGGGGCTACAAGACCCCGCTGCGGGCCATCCTTGCGGTGACAGACCAGGAAAACACCACCCTCCAACGCTATCCCTTGACCGTGGAGCAGGCTGCAGATCCAAGGGCCGTATTCTGCCTGACAACGGCCCTCCAGGCTGCAACGACCAGGGGTACAGCCAAGTCCTTGCAGCACCTCCTGCCAAAAGGGCTGACCGTGGCCGGAAAAACCGGGACCACGGACGGCCTGCGCGATTCCTGGTTTGCCGGTTTCAGCGGTCAACACGTGGCCGTGGCCTGGGTGGGACGCGACGATAATACGTCCACCGGCCTCACCGGATCAACCGGTGCCCTCAAGGTATGGGCAGCAACCATGTCCGGAATCGGCACCAGTCCCCTGCAAGCACAACGTCCTGATAATATTGACTGGTATTATACGGATCTGTCTGCCGGCAAGATACTCAGTCAAAAATGCGGTAACGACGAGGGATCGCTGCTGCCCTTTATTCATGGGGGGCTACTGCCCGAGGCCAGCTCCTGCAACAAGCAGCAAGAGGAAGATGGGTTCGGGCAAAAGCTGCAAAGAGGCCTCCACAACTTCCTTGATTTCCTGGACTGATGGATTTAAAGAAATCTGTATCCGTCCAGAAACGAGGGAGTACCAAAGCGGCGCAGACAACGATTGGAAAATTCAGCCACAATCAAGAATATACGGGCAACACCATGAAAACAACTTACAAGCTCTTATTCCTCTTTCTGTTCAGCATCTTACTCTTCCAGGGCTGTGCCACCTATCCCCCGCCGCCAGTTCATTATCCAGCACCACCCCCTAAACAGACCAACACCATTTCGGCCGACTTCAGTCGCCAGGCAACAACCCAGGTCAGGCAGGGCAGACTTGATCTTGCTGCCGCAACCCTGGAACGGGGCCTGCGCATAGCCCCTAAAGATGCCATGCTCTGGTCACAACTGGCAGAGATAAAACTGCAACAACAGCAGTACCTGCAAGCCCGGACACTGGCTGAAAAATCCAACTCTCTGGCCGGCAGATCGCCGGGTATTATGGAGATAAACAAGCGAATAATTGAAGAGGCTATGCTCCAGACCGCGACCCAACACTAACCTGCCTCTCCTGGTTGCGTGCTCTTTCTCAAAGAGAACCAGGTCGATTGTTCTGAACCTTGCCCCCTACCAGGGAGGCGGACTGGATTTACGCTTTTTGGTCGTTGTCGGGCGAGTGTACTTGGCTAAAAATTTATCCAGCTGATTGGCAAAGGCCTGGCGGTCATTCTGATTGAGCACCGGCGGCCCTCCGGTCTCCACTCCGTTGGCGCGCAGGCTATCCATAAAATCTCTCATACTGAGACGAGACTTGATGTTCTCAGTGCTATACAGCTCACCGCGGGGATTAAGGGCATGCCCCTCTTGTTCAATCACCGCTGCCGCCAGAGGAATATCAGCGGTAATGACGAGATCACCAGTTTCAAGCCGCTTCACAATCTCGTTATCAGCCACATCAGAACCAGCTCCCACCAGTATAAAGTTGATGCAGGACGAGGGCGGAATACGGATGGGCTGATTTGCGACAAGGGTCATCTCCACCCCGGTACGCTCAGCCGCTTTGAACAAAATCTCTTTAATCACCACCGGACAGGCATCTGCGTCTACCCATATTTTCATTTCATACCACTCCTGCTCAATGGCGGTCCCAGGCTGACAAGAGGACCCATGGGAATTGCCCGTCCCAGTGAAAATGGTCCGTATGCCAGGCCTTATTTTTTTGAATATCGATGCGGCTCATTGAAAAACGTTATATCTGCATATCCAGCATAGATCTTACAGGAATGGGTCACCCCTTCAGGTATATAATACCGATCCCCTTTGCCGAAACAGTATTTTTCACCAGCAATACGCAACTCGATCTTTCCTTCCAAGACGATTCCCATCTGGGCTGCATGGCTGTGTTCCGGCAGCTCGGTATCTTTGCCAAATTCCATAAACAAGATCTGATGGCTCTCTGCTTGGGACAGATAGGCCGTTATTCCATCCACAGGGATATCTGCTTGGGGAAGATTCCTGATCGCTTCGGGAAACAGTTCCTTCATCTCTCTCCTCTCTTCTTTTTAAAAACGAATAAAATGAAGCAATCCCCTTGATTGCATGCCATTGTTTCACGACGAACATTTCTATTCCATTGTCTCTTGTTCAGGATCTGCACCGACAATCCTCCGGCCAGCACAATCAGCGACCATAGAGGACCGTGAGCCCGGCATGTCCCGGTTGATGCTGAGCGAGGAAAAATCCGATCATAGCGCCCGAAGCGTCTTTCCCCAGGGGCAGGGTCTCACCATCAAGGGCCCAGACGGTAAACTGACAGCTATGGGCTTTTATCCCCTTGCGGCGGACAGGCCCCTTGCGCATGGCGCGGATGACGGCCAAGGAAACCGGCAAAGAAGGCATTACCTGCCTCGATATGGAGGTCAGCCTCTTCACCATGGATAATTTTCCTGCCACTCAAGACCACCATAAAGAGGTATGAGGTCGCCAGGATTCTGTTTTGCCGCTGTTCCTGGCAGTGCCCGGTACTCGACACAGGAAAAATAATCGATTCCAAGGAGGCCCACCTGCTGCTGTTCATGGAAAAAACGAGGAATAAGACATTCACTCTTCATGACGCGGAGACACCTCTGTCCCTGACTTGCTCCAGACAAGACAGAGATGTCTTTCCGGTTTTAGAGCCCGCATGCTGGCAGGAAAAAACCCTGCATGCCCATGGGCAGCGAGTGAGGGGCGATTTGTAGGCAGGATAAAGGAGAAAATTTCCTCGCCCTCTTTAAATTCAGAAACACACTTGCAGGCAAGCTGGAGAAGACGACTGGCCAGAGAACGATTGCGAAAGCGGGGATGAGTATGAAGACCGCGAATCCTGAAACAGCATCGATTTCTGCGTTCCCGGCAGAGCTGGAGTAAGGCAACGTTCATGGTGTTGTCCCTGGCCAGGACAAAGTAGAGCCGCTCTGCTCCTGGATTACGAAGAAGCGACTTGAGCCGGAGAAGCTGATGCGGTTGTTCCTCTTTCCCATAGACGGAAGCCAGAATTTCTGCCCTGCAGGTCCTGGCGGGGAGAAAGCGAAAGGAGAAATTTCTTGTATTCTTCATTGGGGAACACCAGGAGAACACGCTTTAGAGTGACAGGCAGGGGGGAAAGAACAGACAGGCGGAGGTCACGGCGGGCACGGTTTATAAATAACTCCACTCCCACAAAAAAAGCAGGGCTCTCTTTCCTTCACGGCCAAGCCAATCGTCAAGAAAGACTGGTACTGATATCCTTCTGCATCGCTTCAAGAACCCTGATGGGATCATCGGCCCTGGTTATGGGCCGTCCCACCACGACATGGTCGGCACCGGTGGCAATGGCCCGGCCTGCGGTGATGATCCGTTTCTGGTCGTCTGAGCCATCACGGACATTGGCACCAGGGCGAATGCCGGGAGTGACGATAAGTAATTTTTCGCCCAGATCTTTGCGCAGCCGCTCTGCTTCCAGACCGGAGGAGACGACTCCGTCACAGCCCAGTTCCAGGGCACGCCTGGCCCGATAGAGGACCAGATCTTCCACGGACTGGGTCATCCCCATGGCCCGCAGGTCTTCTTCCCCAAAACTGGTGAGCACGGTTACGGCCAGGAGCTTCAGATCGCCCCGAGCCTCCATGGCAGCCCGGATAATGGCATCATTCCCATGAATGGTGGCAAGGGACACCCCCCGGTTATTGACCTGCGCCACCGCCAGTTTCACGGTCTCCGGGATATCAAAGAATTTCAGGTCCAGCATCACCTTGTGACCACGATCCAGGATCCAGTCCACCACCTCAAAATAACTGGCCATAAAGAGCTGAAGACCAACCTTGAAATAACGGGTATGGGACTCACAGCGCTTGACCATCTCTTTGGCAAGCTCGGGACGGTCCACATCCAGGGCAACAATAATTCTCTCATTCAGGGCAATCTGTTTGGCAGTCATGGTTCACCTGACACTGTTTTTGTAATGATAACTTAAGATTCAATGGCAATCAGCTTAAGCCTGTCCAAGAATGGTCTTTTTCACAAACGCTTCGTCATTTCAAAAGAACAGGGCTTGCAATACTAACTCGATGACGGCGCTTCTTTTTCAGAAGCACCTCGATTTTGGACAAAATGCCTACTCTCGAACTGGCTGCCAGTGAGTCACCCATATTCCTTTTTTTTCCGTTGTACTCTGCTTTGCTGTTCTCGGCAAGAACCCCATGGACTTTCAAGCACTCCTGAAAGGCCTCTCTGCTATCAGGAAGCGACCACAGCTTTCACAATCTCGGCATCAAAATAGTTCACCGACATTCCGGCATCCACCACCACACTCTGGGCCGTGATCCCCGAGGAACGGGGAGAGAGAAGATACACGCAAAGGTCTGCTGCCTCCCTGGTCTTCAGGGCCTTTTTGCGCAGAATCGCCTTTTCCGCATAAAGATAGCTGTCCACATAACCGGGAATCCCAGCTGAAGCCGAGGTCTTGAGCAGGCTGGGTGCCACGGCATTGAAACGAACATTGGAAAAAGTGGAAAAGGACTTGGCCAGAAAACAGAGCGAGGAATTGAGGGCGGCCTTGATCGGTGCCATATAGCCGTAATTTTCCGCTGCCATGCTGGTCGTGGAAATAGAGATAGTGACCACTGAGGCCTCTGGAGTAAAGAGCTCTCGGAAATGGTTGGAGATGGAAATAAAAGAAAAGCAGGAGATATCCACGGCCTGAAGAAAATCTTTTTTCAGGGTGCCGTGAAATGGCTGCATGCCCTCAGAATAATTGGCAAAGGCAATGGAATGGACAAGGCCGTCAATACGTCCACCCTCGTCCTCAGCCACCGCATTACCGATCTCCTGGCGTACCCGGATAATATTTGCCTCCTCCTCCACATCACAGAGAAAGACAGGAGAATCGGGGAAAAGCTTACGGGCCACCTCCGCCCGCACCTCGGAGCGGACCACATGAATGACCCTGGCCCCCTCCTCTATCAAGACCTTGGCCACGGCAGCTGCCACCGATTTTTTATTGGCCAGGCCGAATACCACAAAACACTTGTTCTCAATCTGTAAAAAACTCATGATCCTCTTTTCTCATCTCTTATTGATACGCTGCATACCACACTCCAAACAACTAACACCGGTGATGAACGGTAAGCCGGCACTCAGTACAGTCCCCCCCAAGGGGTGAAAGTACCTTCACGAAATTCTTTTCAAAAAAGCACCAAAATAATTTCTAAGGTACTAACAGTTGGCAGTAATGACAATAAATCCTCGAACCCATCCGCCTCCCTTGAATGATCCCCCCGACTTTTCACGGCCCTGCATAACAGAGAATTCTTCGTCTCCTTCCCACCCGCATTCCGCAAGATACACCAGGAAAATCCCGACCACAAGGCACAAAGGATGATTGCCGCAATTGCTCCTTTGCTGTATATCTTTCGCTAACAATAGACAATAATGGACAATATTCCACCACATCTTCTTCAACTACGGATTCACAACCCATGTCACACTATATCATCGGCATCGACACCGGCGGCACCTATACCGACGCAGTACTTCTGGACCCAAAAAACAGAACTGTCCTGGCCACAGCCAAGGAACCCACCACCCATCATCGCCTGGCACTGTCCACCGGCCGGGCCCTGGCGAGCCTCTTGAAACAATCCGGGATCAGCAAGAACCACATCTCCCACCTGGCTATCTCAACGACCCTGGCCACCAATGCCGTGGTCGAAAAAAAAGGGGCACGGGTGGCAGCCTTTATCATCGGCTACGTCAAACACTTCAGACTTCCCATTGCGGCCACGGTCTTTATCAAGGGCGGCCATGACATCATGGGAACAGAGGAAGAACCGCTGGACATTGACAATATCGTCGATACCATCCACGGACTGCGCAACGATGTGGACGCCTACGCCATCTGCTCAGCCATGTCGATGGTCGACCCCACCCATGAACTGGTGACGGAAAAGGCCATCTCCATGATCGATCCCAAGCCGGTGTTCTGTTCCCACAAGATCAGCCAGCATGCAGGGATGCGGGAACGTGCAGCCACCGCCGCCCTCCATGCCAAGCTCATGCCCCTGATGGAAGGCTATGTCGCAGGGGTGCAGGCGGCCATGCTCAAAAACGGCCTCCATTGTCCCGTATTTCTCATTGCCGGCAACGGAGATCAGGTTACCATTCATGATGCCATAGAGCAGGCAGGTATCACCGTGGCCAGCGGACCAGCCTGTAGTGCAGGTTTTGGAGCTTCCCAGGGAGTAGAGTACGGCCTGGTCGTTGATGTGGGCGGCACCACCACCGACATTGCCATGATCGAAGATGGGAAGACCGTTCTCTCCCCTGAAGGCTGCCAGGTCGGTGAGTGGCAGACCCATGTGGAAGCTGTGGATATGTTCACCGGCGGCATTGGCGGCGACAGCCATGTGCTGGTGGATGAAAAAGGGGAAATCCACCTTGGCCCTTCCCGGGTCATCCCCCTGTCCATGGCCCATGACTTTCCCGAAGTGAGGACGTGGCTGGGCGCGGAGCACAAGGCCAAGTGTATCTCCCTCCTGCCCGGATTTGACGCCTCTAACCAGACCGACGTCATCATCATGGCCCTGGCTGGAGCTGGGCCGTCAACGGCTGACACCATCCGTGAAAAAACGGGCTTCTCGGGAGTACCACTGGATAAGCAACTGGAACAACTGGCCAGGAGCCAGATAATCCTGGAGACAGGGTTCACCCCCACCGATGCCCTGCATGTACTGGGAAAAATCGATATCGGTGACAAGGCCAGGGCCAAGGCAGGAGCAGAAGTGCTGGGCACCCTCCTGGACATGAGTGCCAAGGCATTTTGCAAGAAGATCATCAAGATGACAGAAACGAAGATCGAAGATCTGATCATCGACTATATTATTCACCATTACTGGGGAAAATCCCTTACCTCCTTTATCTCCACCCGCAGCGACCACCCGGTGCTGGGCGTCGAGTTCAACCTGAAGATCCCCCTCATCGGCATCGGTGCCGCCGCCCGTTACCTGCTGCCCAAAGTAGCCAGGCGACTGGGAACCACGGTGGAATTTCCCGAATATTGTGAGGTGGGTAATGCGGTAGGAGCGGCCTTGCTGGGAAGTAAATAGGATGGACAGGAAATCGCTACAGACAGGGTTGAACCTCTGCACCCAGCGTAGAGAGAGCGCGCCGTATCCTGTACCAGAATCCCTACTCGGCAGAACCTTTTTCCTCTATCAGCCAGATTGACAGCTGTTTTAACCCCAGCAGGATGATCCGTTCGCTACGGCAGGAGCCTGTCCGAGAAGAGGCATTTCCAAAATAGAAGCGCAGCCATCTGTTTAATAACGCGGGTTTTTTTTGAAACAACGAAGCGTTTGAAGAAAAGGGCATTCTCGGACAAGCTCCTGGAAAAGTAGGAGTCGGCTTCAGCCGCGAAGCGCATACCCACCTATCTGCAAAAGAAACTCATCCTCCGCGTCCCCTCCATTCGCGGCTGAAGCCGGCTCCCACAGGCAGCCAAGGGGGGGCTGTAAAGCGAAGGGGGATCCCAACTCCCACAAGAAGAACGTTACGCCCTTTCCCTACTCCCCTTCAAAAAGGTCCCGGTACTCTCCGTATCCCTCTTCTGCCAGCTTATCCTTGGGAATAAAGCGCAACGCCGCGGAATTGATACAGTAACGCAGGCCTGTGGGGGCCGGTCCGTCGGCAAAGACATGGCCAAGATGGGAATCACCATGGCTGCTGCGGACCTCGGTGCGCGTTGTGAAGAAGCTGCGGTCTTTTTTCTCGACAATATTTGCCGATTCCAGCGGTTTGGTATAACTGGGCCAACCCGTACCCGATTTAAATTTGTCCTTTGAACTGAAGAGGGGTTCACCGGAGACGATGTCAACATAGATCCCTTCGCCCTTGTTGTCCCAATATTCATTACGAAAGGCGGGTTCAGTTCCTTCTTTTTGGGTCACCTTATACTGAAGATCAGTGAGACGGGAACGTAATTCCCTGTCCGAAGGTTTTCGATAGCTTCCCTGCTGCTGGGCCAGCTTTTGCGGCCACACCTTTTCCACAAAATCTTTTCTCCCAGATCCGGCCTTGTAGGCCGCATAATGGGCATAATTTTTCTTATAGTAATCCTGGTGATACTCTTCTGCCGCATAAAAGGGCTGGCCAGGGAGAATTTCCGTCTGGATGGGTCTGGCAAAGAGACCTGACTGCTGCAAATGTTCCTTAGAGGCCTGTGCCACCTCTTTTTCCTTGTCGTTTTGATAAAAAATAGCCGTTTTATACTGGGAGCCACGGTCGGCAAACTGGCCGCCGGAATCCGTGGGATCTATCTGATGCCAAAACACTTCCACCAACTCCCCATAGGAAATTTTTGCTGGATCATAGCGCACTTGCACCGCCTCATAATGGTTGGTACGCCCCGCACTCACCTGCTCATATGTGGCTTCTTCTTTTGTACCACCACTGTATCCGGCCTGGACATCAATCACCCCTGCAAGTTGTTCAAAAGGTGGCTCCATGCACCAGAAACAGCCTCCACCGAAAACTGCCGTTCGTTCCTCTGCCATAACCAGCCTCCCATTTATTGCAAAACCCAGTAGCAAGACGGCAACTACTATGATTATCCTGAGTTGTTTTATCACTGTCAGCCTCCTATACTTGAGAATACTTCCTATCTAGAGATTATATGCATTGCCCCCAAGTAAACAAGAAATAAAACCCATTTTTCCCTTTTCTTTTTTGGTTTCAAAATGAGATCCGAAGCGCTATAGTGGGCTATGAAAAATTCAAACACATCCAAACGAACCAAATTTATCTTTGTGACAGGCGGTGTCCTTTCATCTCTTGGCAAGGGACTGGCTGCTGCTTCCATTGGCGCCCTTCTTGAATGTCGAGGACTGACCGTCACTTTCCAGAAACTCGACCCCTACATCAACGTCGATCCTGGAACCATGAATCCCTTCCAACACGGTGAGGTCTTTGTCACCGATGATGGAGCTGAGACAGATTTAGATATGGGCCATTATGAACGCTACACCAACGCGGTCATGGCTCAAAAAAACAACTACACCTCAGGCCGGATTTACTACTCAGTCATCACCAAGGAAAGACGCGGTGAATATCTCGGCGGTACAGTGCAGGTCATCCCGCACATCACCGATGAGATCAAGGCGGCCGTGGTTCAGCTCGAAGGCAGTGTGGATGTGGCCATCATTGAAATCGGTGGCACCGTCGGTGATATAGAAGGCCTGCCCTTTATCGAAGCCATCCGCCAGTTGCGCGGCGATCTGGGTCGAGAAAATACCCTCTATATCCACCTCACTCTGATCCCCTACATCCGGGCAGCCGGTGAAGTCAAGACCAAGCCCACCCAGCACTCTGTTCGAGAACTGCGGGCAGACGGCATCCAACCGGATATCCTGGTCTGTCGCACCGAAGTCCCCCTGGGCGACGACCTCAAGGCCAAGATCGGACTCTTTTGTGACGTCTCCACCGATGCAGTCATCACCGCCATTGATGTAGACAGCATCTACGAGCTGCCGCTGAGCCTGCACAAGGAGGGGATCGATAGCAAGATTCTCGAACTCCTGAACATCTGGACAGGAAAACCAAATATTGAGCCCTGGGAAGAACTGGTTCACAAGATCAAGAATCCCAAAGATACCATCACCATCGCTATCACCGGAAAATATGTAGACCTCACCGAATCTTACAAGAGCCTGCACGAATCCCTGATCCATGGTGGGGTAGCCAATGATGTCAAGGTGGAGCTACGCTACATCAGCGCCGAAGACCTGGAAGATAAAGACCCTGCCGCCCTGCTCGAAGGCTGCCACGGCATTCTGGTTCCCGGCGGTTTCGGTCAACGTGGCGTGGAAGGAAAGATCAAGGCCATTACCTATGCCCGGAAAAACAAGATTCCCTTCTTCGGCATCTGTCTGGGTATGCAGCTGGCGGTTGTGGAATATGCCCGCAATGTGCTGGGCCTGAAACAAGCCAACTCCACTGAACTTGATGAAAAAACGCCGGATCCGGTTATCTTTCTGATCAAGGAGTGGTTTGATTACCGTACCAAGCAGATGCAGGTCCGTGACAAGACCTCGGACCTGGGCGGCACCCTCCGCCTTGGCGCCTATCCCTGTATCCTCAGTGAAAATACCTTCGCCAAAAAGGCCTACAAAGAGAACGAAATCTCCGAAAGGCACCGCCATCGCTTTGAGTTCAACAACGATTACCGGGCTCAGCTGGAAGAAAAAGGCCTGGTCGTCTCCGGGACCTCTCCGGATAACAATCTTGTTGAAATTGTCGAGATCGCCGAGCACCCCTGGTTCCTCGGCTGCCAGTTTCACCCCGAATTCAAATCCAAGCCAATGAAGCCGCATCCCCTCTTTACCGACTTCATTGCCGCAGCCATCATTCATAAGGCGCTATAATGGTTTCTGTTTCACCTGTTCCTGTCGCCACCCCTGATGGAAACGGAATAGAGGTCGGTACAGGTCAGCCCCTGCTTCTTATTGCCGGCCCCTGTGCCCTGGAATCTGAAGAGCTGGCACGCAGAGTGGCAGGAGAGATGCAGGAGATCTGTGCCCTACTCGGCCTCTCTTACGTCTTCAAGGCCTCCTTTGACAAGGCCAATCGAACCTCACTTGACTCTTACCGAGGGCCAGGCCTGGAAGAGGGCCTTTCTATCCTCTCCCGGATCCGGGAAGAGATGCAGGTTCCGGTCGTCTCTGATATCCATGAATGCAGCCAGGTGGCACCCGCTGCCGAGGTCCTCGATATCCTCCAGATTCCAGCCTTTCTCTGCAGACAGACCGACCTGTTGGTGGCAGCAGCACGAACCAACAAACCGATCAACCTGAAAAAAGGCCAGTTTGTCTCACCCTGGGATATGGAAAATGGAGTCAACAAGATTCGAGGTGCCGGAGGCAATAAGATCATGCTCGTCGAACGGGGCGCAAGCTTTGGCTACAACAACCTGGTGGTGGACATGCGTTCCCTTCCGGTCATGCGTGGCTTTGACTGTCCTGTAATCTATGATGCTACCCATTCCGTGCAACTGCCTGGCGGGGCAGGAGGTTCCTCCGGCGGCCAGCGGGAATTTATTGCTCCCCTCTCTCGTGCAGCTGTGGCCGCAGGCATCGACGGATTGTTCATGGAAGTGCATCCAGATCCTGACAAGGCCCTCTGTGACGGCCCCAACTCCATCGCCCTTGACCGCATCGAGGAACTCCTCCTTCAGCTTGTGCGAATTCGTGAAGCGGTCGCTCCTTAACTCTTCATCCTTAAGGACCTCTCATGGATAATAACTCCTGCTCCACCCCATCACAACCCGGTGCCTACCCCTCCGACTGCGAAGTAGTTGAAGGCTACCGCCGCATCGCCCGGGAAAAGGCCAGCCAGGAAGGACGCAGCCAGGCTTGGCAGACAACACTGGCCAAGGCTAAGCCAATCAAACTCCTCCTTCTTGATGTGGATGGAGTGCTCACTGACGGCAGCCTTATTTACTCCCATGAAGGCAAAGAATCCAAGGCCTTTAACACCCAGGACGGTTTTGGTCTGCGCATACTCCAGGACGCAGGGGTGGAAGTAGGTATCATCACCGCCAGGACTTCTGAAGCACTCAGTCGCCGCAGTGAGGATCTGAAGATCTCTCACCTGTACCAGGGTGCAATGAACAAGCTTGAAGCCTACAAGGAGATCATCAAAAAAACTGGCCTCAAACCCTTTGAAATTGCCTACATGGGAGATGACTGGCTGGACATGGTACTCCTCACCCGAGTTGGTCTCGCAGCTGCTCCGGCCAATGCCGTGAGGGAAGTCAAGGAAATGGCGCACTACACCTGCCAACAGTCAGGTGGCCATGGCGCCGTGCGTGAACTCTGCGACCTGATCCTTGAGGCCCAGGACAGATACAAGGAATTTTTTCAACTCTACATGAATCGATGACCTCATCAAGACGTTTGGTCTGGCTCATCCCTCTGATCCTTTTTCTCACCTTCCCCCTGTGGCGTTTTCCAGTGGCCGGCTTCCTTTCGCCCCGTGGAGGATACGACCCCTCCCTTGCCGAACGTCCCCTGGACGAACACAACTTCAACATGGGTACTGTCCATATCACCCAGAGTGAAGAGGGCAAAACCACCCTTGAGATCGTGGCGGACAAGGCCTTTACCGGCGCCAGTGTCAACGAGGTGCGCATGGACAATGTGGACGCCGTCATTACCGGTAAAGACAATGAACAGACCTTTATTACTGCCCGGCGCGGGATCCTGGACAAGCAAGCCGCCGTCCTTACCATGATAGACGAAGTGGTGGTCATCAAACCAAAAGACAAGCTGGAGCTCTACAGCGATCTCCTGATCTACAACGATAACACCAAGATGGTCCACTCACCTGGAAAGACTCGGCTGGTCGGCAATCAAATAAAGATCCGAGGAATCAATCTCCTCGTCAACACTCAGACTCAAGCCTATGATCTGGGTGGCCGTGTCCACTGCAGGCTCACCGGCTTTGCCAACCCATAGGCCGCATTTTTCATCGAAATTTACTGCGAAACAGCACTAATGCACCGAGCAGGAGATGCAGGGGTCATATGCACGAACCAGCATCTCTGCCAGGCGCCGAATTTCCTGATCGCCTTTTCCCTGGTCTGCCATTGCGGCCGCCAGTTCATGGAGGTCATAGTGGATATTGGCGTTGTTCTGACTGGTGGGAATAACACAGTCGGCCTTTGTTATGTGCCCCCTGGAATCAAAGCTATAAGAGTGATAAAGGATTCCCCGGGGCACCTCCACCGCCCCCACGCCGCAGCCTTCCCTCGGGGTCACGACCTGTCTCACCTCCTGCCAGGGGCTTCCCAGAAGCTCCTCGATGAGGCGAATAGAATCCTCAACCACGTGCACGCTCTCCACCAGCTGAGCAATATTATTCATATAGGGGTTATGATTGACAGCAGTCAAGCCCAGAGAAGCAGCTATCTCCCTGGCCAGAGGATGGAGGAAGGAGAAATTGTTGTTGGTCCGGGCCAGAGCCCCCACGGCCATACTTTCCCGGGAAAGCCTGCTCCACTTGGAGGTGGAGTGGTTTACCATGTATTCGTTGGTCATGGCCAGGTATTCATCTTCCCCTTTCACCACCCCATCGCTGGAAATGATCTGACCACCGATAAAGGGATAACTCCCCTCTCCCTGCAATGAGACCCATTCCGTTTCCCGAATGAACTCGGGAAGAGTGAAGGAAGCAAAAAGTTTTGCTGCCTGTTTGAGATCGGGAATAATCGCCTGCAGCCGTCGCCCAAGGGCCGCCAGGGCGGAACGATCCGGCAACATCGTAAAGCCACCGACCACCGTACGAGTGGGATGGAGTCGCCTCCCTCCGATGAGATCAGCCCCGTCGTTGGCCAGGAGCTTGATTCTCGCTGCCCGCTGGACCTCGTCCGGATGGGGCGCAAGGAGTTCCAGGACGCTGCTCGCATTGAGGAAATCGGGCGCGGCCAGGAAATAGAGATGGAGGATGTGACTCTGCAGGGTCTCCATATGTTTGAGGAGGAGACGCAGTTTCTCCGTCTGCGGAGAGGGTGTCAAAGCAAAGGCCCTCTCCACCGCCCTGATACTGGCCAGGGTATGGCCGATGGAACAGATGCCGCAGATACGACCACAGATATAGGGCGCATTTTCATACCTCTTGCCCACCAGCATGGCCTCGAAAAAACGGGGTGTTTCCACCACATCCCAACTGGCCTTTTCTACCTGACCATCCTTGATGCGAATCTCGATATTGCCGTGACCCTCCACCCTGGTCAGGTGCTTGACACTGATATCACATGTAAGTTTCATTGCCCCTGCCCTTTTTCTTGTTCACCTTTCATCTCCGCAAGAATACGGTGAAAACCGCCAAAACATTCCATACGATCGAGCATGACCTCCTCCGAGATGTTGTGCCTGCGGATGACCTGCCGAAACTGAGAAATATTGGCTTCATCGGCAGGCCCCCTGCACCCCCAGCAGCCCATGCGGTTATCGGGACACCAGGAATCACAGCCCGCTCTGGTAATGGGACCGAGACAGGGCTCCCCTAACTCAAAGAGACAGGTATTGCCCTTGGCTGTACATTCCATACAGACCGGATACCTGGGATGTTCCACAGATTTGCCCAGAACCAGATTGGTAACGATCTCCTCCACCTCTTCCTTTTTGACCGGGCAGCCGTATATCGAGAGATCAACATCCACGTAGGCGGACAGAGGCTGGGTTTCTCTAGTCTCAACCGGATGGTCGCCGTAGACCTCCCTTTTCACCCATTCCAGGTCGTGAAAACGGTTCTTGAGCTGATTGACCCCACCAAAACAGGCACAAGAGCCCAGGGCCACCAGCACTCTCGCCTGTTTGCGGATCTTCCGCAAATGCTCCTCCTCATCGGCCCGGGTAACGCTCCCCTCCACAAAGGCAATCTCATAGTCATCACTCCTGGTACTCATGGCCTCGCGAAAGTTGACAATCTCCACCAGAGAGAGAAAGCTAAAGAGGCTGGCCTCGTTATTCAGGATCTGCAACTGGCAGCCCTCGCAGGAGGAAAGCTCGAAGAAAGCTACCCGAGGCCGTTTAATCTCCACGCCCAGATAACTGCGTCCATTCTTCTTCATAATGATCCCCTCTTCCTTCGTCTCAATTGTAACGTGATCCCCATATCTTCGGAGGCCTTTCCAGGTGCCGAAGATTTTCGCGATCAGAACGTTCAGCAATACACCCGTATGCTGAACGTTCTGATCGCAGAAAGATTCAGTGCCTGGGAAGGCCACCCTCAAATAGCTTCTTTCATGTTCATTACTTCCCAGTAATCAAAAACCGGCCCGCTGAGACAGGTGTACGTTGCACCGATATTACAGCGGCAGCATTTCCCTCGCCCACAGTGCATACGCCTTTCCAGAGAGACAAAAATTTTCTGCATGGGCAGGCCAGCGGCGATCAGCATATTGCAGACAAAGGTAAACATCACCGGTGGTCCGCAGACAATGGCAAAGGTATTTTGGGACAGGTTTCCTGAAGACTGTTCTATGCGCTGTTCAAGAATATCAGTGATCCGCCCCACAGGGCCGGTCCAATCAGGGTCGCCTTCATCGACGATGATCTCGAGATTGATATCAAACTGGCGCCACATCTGGTGCTGATAGGTAAAGAGAAGCTCCGAGGGTTTGCGGGCTCCGTAGATAATATCAACCCGTTTATAACGACTGCGATTTTCCAAGACAGAGAAGAGGGGAGCTCTGAGCGGGGCAATACCAAGTCCACCGGCGATAAGGAGGATATCACTCCCCTCCATTTTTTCCATCGGGAAGCCAGTGCCGAAAGGCCCGCTGATTCCGACCACCGTCCCACAAAGAACCCGGTCCAGAAAATGGGTCAAGTTCCCCACTGCCCTGATGCAGAGTTCAATATCTCCATGCCGGGTGGGTGAAGAAGATATGGAAAAAGGACCTTCCCCGATACCCGGCAGCTCAAGCATCACAAACTGACCCGGTTGAAAACTGAAACGCTTCCGTAACTGCGGATCCACAATCCTGAGCTGGTAGAGTTTCTCGGTTGCCGTCAAGGGGTAGATACCGGTAATTTCGGCCTGGTAACTGTATTCAAAACTCGTCAGGTCAGTCTTTCGTGACACTCTGCCCTGGCGCGGCATGATATCGACAAACTCCAGTTTACTCATCCTCTTCCTCCTGACCGCGGACACTGGCAATGACCTCCGGGACGGTAATTCCTGCCAGACATGCCTGGCCACACCGACCGCAGCCGACACACAGGGGCTCTTCATAGACCTCCTGAAAGCCGCGGTGTTTATGATAGTAGCGATACTTGAGACGGGAAGAACTGTCCGGCCGAAAATTATGATTCCCTGCGACCTCAGCAAAATCGATGAGATTACAGGAATAAAGCTGGCGAATCTTGGAGGCACCCTGCAGATCAGGATCCACATGCTCGCGTACCCCGTAACAGTAACAGGTCGGACAGACATTGGCGCAGGTGCCGCAGGAAAGACACCGTCTTCCCCACTCCTCCCAGACCGGTGACTGAAATTCCAGATCCAGGATCTTGGTGAGGTCCGAGGTGTCTACCTGACAACTGAAGGCCTGATTTCTGGCCTCGACCGTCTCCACAAAGCGGCGATGATCCTCTTCGTCAGGTTCCTCGGTCGGGATCTGCTGGAGGATGTCCCAGGCCCGAGCCGACTGGATCTCGACAAAATAGCGGTCACCAAGGTCGGTGAGCAGCATGTCAAAGCCGTGCAGTACGGTGTCGGTGCCCATGGAACGGCAGAAACAAAAGGGTTGGGGATGACAGTCTATACCGATGATGAACATATTCCGTCGTTTGGCGGTATAAAAGGGATCGGGATAAATCTGTTCGCTGAGGACCTTGTCCAACTTATTCAAGGCATTGATATCACAGGCATGAACACCAAAAAAGACGTGCTGTTTATAGATATTAAGATCGACGTATTTCTCCCAGCTGTCGTCTTCGACCTTAAAAGAACTGAGGGTCTCCTGAAAGGGAAGCACAAATGGCTTCAGGGAGTGGGTGGTGGTGGTAAAATCGAGACGGAGATCCTGAAAATCATAGAGGTAGTCAAAGGCAAAGAGCTCTCTGCCCTTCTTTGACTTCCCCCGGCTCACCGGCCCCACCACATGGTTTACGGCAAGAATTTCATACAACGTTTCCAGTTCGTTCCTGGCAAAGACCCTGAACAGCATACTCTTCCCTCCATAATAGGGACCCAGTCTCTCTTCGCTGAATCCAGCTGTGAGAGCTTTCATTTTCACAAACTGTGTATTTGCAATCTATCAAACAATTGGCCCTTTGGATATATAATTTTTTTCCCTACCGTTCTTTCACCGAGCCACATACAAAAAATCAGGAGCACATACCGCATCTTCGCGAAAAAAATGACAAAAAGGAAGAGACCAGACTTGACATTCGGATCGTCCGCCGCTACTATCATACAAATTTAGAATTCGTGTTACCTGCTGATTTCGGCACCGGGAGGTTTCCTCCTTTTTTTGCCCCGCCAGTAACACGATTATTTTTTTTATCACACCCACTGCTGCTGGATTTTCGTTCCCATATGGTACCAATCGAAACCGATTCAACGGCATCACTACCCACAAGGAGGACCTGATGAAACCACTTTCTACAACCCTTATCACCACAAGCCTGCTCCTGGCCACGGTCAGCCCGGGGACGGCCCATTTCGGCATGGTCATTCCCGCGCAACCCATTGTTACTGCCGAAAAGAGAACTGTCCAACTTGACCTCTCATTCTCCCACCCCTTTGAAGGGATAGGTATGGACCTGGTCAAACCAGCAAAGTTCTCTGTGATCAAGGATGGCAAAAAGACCGATCTCCTGCCCGGTCTCCAGGAAAGCAGGGTCATGGACCACCTTGCCTGGAAGGCTGATTTCCAGGTCAAACGGCCCGGAGTCTATCACTTTGTCATGGAACCGGCTCCCTACTGGGAACCCACAGAAGACCTCTCCATCATCCACTATACCAAGACGATTGTCCCGGCCTTTGGCTCAGAAGAGGGCTGGGATCAACCCCTGGGCCTGCCCACAGAGATCGTCCCCCTGCTCCGCCCCTTTGGCAACTATGCGGGCAACAGCTTCATTGGCCAGGTGCTGTTGGACAACAAACCGGTTGCCGGAGCCGAGGTAGAGGTGGAATTTTACAACAAGGAGCACAAATTCAAGGCCACAAGCGACTACCACATCACCCAAGTAGTCAAGGCAGACGCTGCAGGTATCTTTAGCTTCACCTGTCCCCAGCCAGGCTGGTGGGGATTTGCCGCCCTGAGCAGTGCTGACTACACCCTGAAAAATCCGCAGGGTGAAGAAAAAGGGGTGGAATTGGGAGCCGTGCTCTGGGTTCATATGGATCCCTGGCTATAGACAAGCAGAGGGGAGAGCGAGGATGAAAAAACACAAAGGCCTCCAGAGGAATAGGAACATCCCCTGAAAGCCCCTGTGCGGAGAGAATCATAAAATTTTTCTCTATTCCACACTGTCCCCCGCCAGTCATACAATCAGCGGAGGTCAATTGTGGAATAGAGAATAGTACCACTCAATAATACTCAACACCTATACAATCGAAAACTGGTATCAAACCTGGCAAGAACCATCACGGTCTCCAGTACCATCACCAGTACCGTCACCAGTACCGTCACAATCTCCTCTACTACGACCTTGTCCATTACCCGCCAAAGTGGGGAGGGCCATCTCTACTGCATCAAGACAAGAGCCATCACGATCTCCAGTGCCATCACCAGTACCACCGTCACCAGTACCGTCACAGTCTCCATCGCTGCCTGCGGAACCTTTCCCATTGTCGGCAAGAAAGGGCGTTACAGACGGTAGGGTCATTTCTTCCTGCTGACCGCCTTTGAACTGATCACGAGCCTGATCACGTGTCTGAGTCTGGGTCTGAGTCTGAGCAGCGGAGTCGCTGGCTGCCAGAATGGGGTTTACAGACTGCATTGTCAGATCTTCCTTACAAGATTCATCACGATCACGAAGCTGGTCCTGGTCACCGGAGCCATTGCCGTTACCCTTATCATACTTCACCAATATTGGTCCTGAGGCCTCTCCTGTCAGACCATCTTGGCAGGAACCATCACGGTCTCCAGTACCGTCACCAGTACCGTCACCAGTACCGTCACAAGCTCCTTTACTGCGACTTCTTCCATCACCGGCCAGTGTCGGGGTTACAGGCTGCAGGGTCAGAGTTTGACAAGAACCGTCCCTAGCAGGATCCTGAGTGCGATCCTGAGTGCGATCCTTAGTCCGATCAAGATCAGCTGCAAGAGCAGGACTTACCGATTGCATTGTCAAAGGGAGTAGTAGACAGTCGTCACGATCACGTTCCTGATCACCGGCGCCGCTGCCGTTTTCGTCGCCACTATACACTCCAGCCAGCAACGACCCATCTATTGTTGTATTGGCCATTGCTGGAACTGCAAGCAGGCCAAAAATCGCTGTTACACTAAGAAGGGTGGTCATTTTTTTTGAAAGTTTCATCGTACTCATCTCCTGATTGAATTGTTCCCACCACGGGAAAATAATTAAGCGACTAAAGCCGCTCCCTTGTCTATCTCGAAGACCTGTTCAAGATCCATAGAGGGGGAAACGATTCAACAGGAAAAAAGTTACTAAAATAATTTTTTCAAAAAATTTGGCATTAAATAAGTAACCTGTACTCGATAAAAACGTTTACTATTTAAGATGAATACTTTTAGAGAATTTTATAACGACAATAAAGATCGGTTTTTTGGGTATCTTCTCCGCAGGAGTGGTGATCATTTCCTGGCTGCAGATACTCTGCAGGAGAGCTTTACCAAGTATCTTGAACGATACGGCAAGGGGGAATTGAGTGTATCACTGCTCTTTACCATTGGTCGTAATCTGCTCAATGATAATTCCCGCAGACAACGCCCCAGCATCCCGTTCAACGAGGATGAGCATAGAAGCGAGGGTGATGAAGAATCCGCCTTTCTGGTACGCGAGGAATCACGCCGTGTCCTGGATGCACTGCAGCAACTTGATCCGGATGAAATCGAGGTCCTGTCACTTGCCGTCAACAGTGGTCTTTCCTACAAGAAAATTGCTGAACACACCGGCACGAGCGAATCGAATATAAAGGTCAAAATTCACCGCTCTCGTCTTAAACTTAAAAAAATACTTCTTGCGAGTGAGCTATGAAAGAATATCTGATCAGTATGTTCATTGACAATGAGCTGAATCTGGATGAGAAAATTGATTTTGTGAAAACGATACATAAAGAGCAACCCTTTAAAGATGAAGCGCTTGCTCTGTTGGAACAGGAAAAACTGATCCATGCCGAGTATCTGCATCAGGCCCCCCAGATACAGATACCAATGAAGCAAGAGCCTGAAAAAGGTTTTTCCATTCCCTGGTTGTGGCCTGCGGCACTGTTTTCCACCGGTGTCGCTCTTGGGGCTGCAGTCCTGTTTATGCTGCCGACATCGATTCCGATAGCAATACCTTCCACAACTGTGAGCACAGAAATCCCGCACCGCTTTGTCATCTACCGTCCACATGCCGAACAGGCAGATATCATTGGCACCTTTACCAACTGGCAACCGCTGGCCATGGAAAAGCTAGGACCCAGCGGCTACTGGAGCCTGACCCTGAATCTTCCAGAAGGAGAATATCAGTACAGCTATCTTGTTGAAGATGGGCAACAAATTACAGACCCAACAGTATCGGAACGGGTACAGGATGACTTCGGTGGCGAAAATTCCATCCTCTCCGTCAAGGTCTAGCCCTACAGGCGCCGATTTCAAGGAAGTAGCTGTTTAGAGAGTCATCATCGCTCAGAAAAAGCGGTCAGAGATCCCTGCCGATGCCCTGCTTGTCATTGCATGTGGCAGTGGAACATGAGCTGTGGCCCAGCTTTTTTTGGACAATCCGACCGTCCCTTCACCACGATCCCGATTAGAGAAAAATTGGGCACCAATCCCCGGAAGCAAACTCTAACTTTTTTTCCAAGATGAGATGGAGACAGGCATCCACGCTGGGGGCGTGATAGAGGGTTCCCCTCCCTGAGCGGATTTGATCAAGGGCTTTGGTTATACCCAGTGATGGACGATAGGGACGGTGAGATGACATGGCTTCCACCACGTCAGCCACGGCAATAATCTTTGCTTCGAGAAGGATATCTTTATCGGTTAAGCCCCGAGGATAACCGGAACCATCGAGATGTTCATGATGCTGGTAGACGATATCCGCCACCGGCCAGGGAAATTGAATATTTTTTAATATTTCATAGCCCACCTCAGGATGAAATCTGATGATGGCCGTCTCCTCTTTGGAGAGTTTAGTTGGTTTAGAAAGATACTCGGACGGCAGGGTAATTTTGCCAATATCATGGAGCAAGGCGGCAATATGAAGCCCCTCGATCTGCGAATCTGGGAGCCCCAGTTCCCTTGCAATTGCGCACGCCAAGATGTCTACCCGTTGTTGATGACCAGCAGTATAAGGGTCTCGTTTTTCAGCGGTAGAAGCCAGTGTTGCGACCGTTTGTTCCAAGCTGGCATGGAGATCATCCCGACTTTTCTTCAAATCCTCCAAGGCCAGTTTACGTACCGTAACATCGCGGGCAACACCCCGGTAGCCCAGCAACTTCTCCTGATGATCAAAGACCGGCACCGCATTATTTTCAAGCACCACTATCTGACCGTTCTTTCCCAGGCAGGTGTTCTCCAACCCGTTAATAGGTTTTTGAGCATGAAGTATTTTAGTAAATGACGTACTGAATATTTTAGCCTGCTGCGGAGAGACGATATCCATCAGAGTTTTGCCCAGCATTTCTCCCGGCTCGAAGCCAAGCAGGTCCCTCACCCTTGGACTTGAATAGGTATATCTGCCGTCCTGATCACATGCCCATATCCAGTCACTGGTGGTTTCAAGCAGGTTACGATATCGCTCCTTGCTTTTTTCCAGGGACTTCAGCAGACCTTCCCGCTCAAGAAAAATACCTAATCGCTCTCGATCAGATAACATGGTCTGGCGAATGGAGTAAACAGCCAGCAGAGAAACAATAAATAAAATGGCCATGGAAATAGCGGTGAGTTTTCGGCGAATTTTGGCAATCTCGGCATGAATATCATCAATATACATCCCAGTGCCAATAATCCAGCCCCAAGGTTCATAGCCTTTAACATAGGACATTTTGGAAGAAATTTTATCAGGGTTGTCCTTCCACTGCCACATGTAATCAACATACCCTGCTCCCTGTTTTTCAACCACACGGACAAATTCAAGAAAAAGGAGCTTCCCCCTTATGTCCTTGAAATCAGAGACATTCTTTCCTACCAGATCACTACGATAGGGGTGCATGATCATCCGCGGCTCCATGTCGTTGATCCAGAAGTAATCTTTTTGCTCCGGGCCATAACGAAGCTTGTTGATTCGCAGGATGGCCCGCTTCTTGGCCTCATCCTGGGTCAATTCGCCGAGTAGCTCTCGTTCATGGTATGACTCAAGTAAACTCCAGGTCGTTTCCGTCAACTCGCGGATCATTTCCTGCTTTCTACTGAGGAAGTTTTCCTCAAGCTGGGGCAGGAGAACGAAAAAGATAACGGTAATAAAAAGGAGGAGGGTAATAAAGGACGGCAAGGCTATACGGCGGGAAGTCTTGTTGGAAAGATCTCTTATTTTTTTTTCAAGAAGCATGGGAACAACCATATGCAGAAATCAGAGGTATTTGCTTATGAACGCAGCCCCAAGGAGGAGGGCCTCAATGAACTGATCATATCTGTTCTTACAGCCGTCATCGCCTTCAACGACAGTCCTGGCAGCATACCATGATACCTTAGTCAACGACCACAACAATCCTTTGGGATCACCCCCCATAGACTTACACCCTGTTGCAAATAATAACCACTAGAAAACAACAGGTTAGACGTCTACTATCTCCTAATCCCCCCTCCGATGGCCGAAATTGTCGCCCTATTGAGGATAGCAGGGACAGATACACAACAGCCTTGCCAGACATGGAAGTGCGCATATGCTCCTTAGTAACAGTCAGTCACAGGCAAAAGGAGTCCTTCGAAAACAGGCCGGAGAGAGGACTGCAAAGGGGTTACGGAGAACAGGCCAGGGCCACCTTACTTGAGGAAAGGAGGTTTGCAAGAGAAAGAGGTCACCCTGCACCAGCGCCGAGAAATAAAAAAGAATCTCTCTTCAACAAGATGGCCTCGTTGCCGATACTAAGCACACTGCTTCAGGGTTTTTTTGAGGGAGTTTATACCATAGGGTTTTGCAAGAGACGCCATGAAGCCATATGCTGCAAAATTGGCCATGACAATATCATCTGTGTACCCACTTGCCACAATAGCCTTGACCCAAGGATCGATTCTCCGCAACTGCTCCATGGTTTCCCTGCCTCCCATTCCTCCGGAAACTGTAAGATCAAGAATGACGATGTCAAAAGGAGTGGTTGATTGGAAGAATTTTTTGTAAAGAGCAACTGCCTCTTTGCCATCTCCTACCATTTCAGTTTGATAGCCAAGACGTTTCAACATCACTGCCATGACCTGACGTACCTCCTGTTCATCTTCGAGGATAAGAATACGGCCTGCTTTTTTATTCGTTATTTCTTGTTCAGCAACTGTTTTTTCATCATCTGCGGAAGCCGGGAGGAAGAGGGTAAAAGTCGTTCCTTTTTTGAGTGTGGACTCTACAGTGATCTGACCTTTATGTTTTGTGATTATAGAAAGACAAACTGCGAGCCCCATACCTGTTCCCTTCTTCGCGCCCTTGGTCTTTGTTGAAAAATATGGGTCAAATATTTTCGTCAAGATATCGGGGGCTATCCCGCTTCCTTCATCTCTCACAGTGATTTTAACATAATTCCCCCGAGAAAGGGTCCTGCTATCCTCTTCGAATACGGTATTTTCAGCAGCTATAAAGAGACCGCCTCCTGCCGGCATAGCCTCTTGAGCATTGGTGAACAGGTTAAGCAAGACCTGCTTCATCTGATTCTGATCAATGGAAACCAGCCACAGGTCAGGGGAAAAATCCAGGCTGACTTTGACACGAGAGTTCTGGAAAATACTTTTTGGGATCTTTTCTATTAAATCTCTCAGCGAAGTCGCCTTGATGATTGGATCCCCACCTCTTGAAAAGGTAAGAAGTTGGGCCGTTAAACTTTTTGCTTTTTCTAAAGACTGTAATGAAGCAGCTAAGAATTTATATTCAGATGTTGAAGAAGGCAAAAACTCTTTTGCCATTTCAATATTTCCAAAAACCCCCATAAGCAAGTTATTAAAATCGTGGGCAATACCTCCGGCAAGTGCCCCCAGCGATTCAATATTGTTAATTTTTTGCAGTTCCTCTTTTATCTCTTTTTGTTCCGTTATATCGACCACAACTCCGTCCAGCCAGAGGGGATTTCCCTTGGCATCATAATATGCCTGCCCCCTTTCACAGACCCAGTGGATACTTGTATCCCGATGGAGAATCCGATAATCCATCACATAAGGCCTGTGATTTATCACCCCCTCACTGACCGCCCGGGCAACGACATCAAGATCTTCGGGATGGATGAGTTGGGCATAAACGATCTTCCCCTCCATGAATTCCTCCGCCCTGTAGCCAGTGAAGGAAAAGATGTTTTCACTCATATGTTCAACCCGCCAGGGAGAATCTATTTCACAACGATAAATCGCTTCGGGAATATTTTCTATAATTGTACGAAATTGCTCTCTCTTTTCAAAAAGTTCCTTTTCTATATTTTTACGTTCTTCTATTTCTTCTTTCAATGCATCATTTGCTGTTGTCAGTTCAACTGTTCGTTCCTGGACTAATCTTTCAAGTTTATTTTGCTGTCCTCTTAATTGCTCTTCTATGGCTAATCGCTGCGCGATCTCCTTATCTTTTTCAAATTCTAGTTGAATGGATTTGCATGACCTCGAATATATTTTGTATGAAATAGAGGCGCTGAAAACCAGAAAAATGAGAGCCATCATTCCCATGGCAATGTGTATTTCACCACCATAACAGAAAAAATTAAGAGAGACCGGGAGGAGGGCCGGCAGGCTGAAACAATAATAGGCGTATTTAATAACAGAAATTGAGGCAATGGCGCCGGCAACCATGCCGGCGAGAAAGAATGCAACAAACATCTGATGGGGAACTGAATTAATTAAGAAGATCAAAATTCCGATAATTCCCCAAAGGACACCTGCCGCACTCAACCCTATGAAATAAAGAAAGACCCATTGTCTGAGGGCAATGTCTTCCTTGGCTGATTTTTGATAAAAATAAAGAGTAGTCAGTCTAAAGAACAGAACAAGAAAGAAAATTGAAGCCCAGATCAACAGAATTTGAGAACTGATTTTTCCCCAGAGAATATAGAGTAAAATAAGTGAGAGGACAAAAGAGGTGGATAGGGAAGTGGGGAGATAGGAATAGCCCTCCTCCAGTTGTTTGGCATAGATTTTTTGACTCTCTGCATTTTCCATGATCACAGGGATACTCCTGAAGAATTCACTAAAAATGAAGCAATTGTGAAACAGAATATTGGACAGAGGTATTGATTCTTATTTTATCATAGAATAGCCCTAACAAACTGACAAAGTCAAGGAGGTGCGGGAGGATTCTAAGCTGCTTTCCCTTCCGACGCAGAAGAAAAAGGAGTTGGCCCCCTACTCCTTCTCCTCGAGAGAGAGTACCTTAAATCCGCTTTCATCTGCCAGCCAGCGTACATTCACCTTCCAGAGCAGCATCCCATATTCCCGCTCCTGTTTTCTCTGACTGGCCGGTCGTGGATCCTGTTCCAGGACCTCGTGAATCAGGGTTTTCAGGTCCCTGCCCGTCACTTCTTGGTAACGGCGGCAGGAAGCATCGGCCTCTGCACTGAAACGAACGCTTATTTTCTTCTCGGAAAATCGAACAAAGCCTTGAGCAGCGTCTTCCACGCGGTCACTGTATGGCACATAGGGTTTGATATCGACGATTGGTGTTCCATGTAAAAGATCCAGTTCACCAATATCGACAAAGAGCTTCCCCCCCTCCTTTCTCATCCCCAGGTGGCGAACCACTGACAGTCCCAGGAAGTTCGGCCTGTGCGGACTGCGGCTGGCAAAGAGTCCCACCCGTTCCTGACCACCGAGCCAGGGCGGTCTCACCGTGGGACGCCAGCCGTCAGCCATGGACTCGTGAAAAAGAAACTGCAGCCAGATATGAGAAAAGGTCTCGAGCCCCTTGAACATTTCTTCACGATTGCAGGGAGGCAGGAGTTCAATGGCCCCCCTGGCACTTTTCACCAACCCGGGCTGCCGGGGAATACCGAATTTTTCGCTGTAGCAGGAATGAATCAGACCTATTGGTTGTACCGTGTATTCCACAACATCCTCGCTTCTCTGGTGTTCAAGGGGCACAGTCAACAGCCCTCCCGTCTTTACAGTGAGATAGCTGTTGACCTTTTGGCAAACAGCTGCTACTGTAACACAAAATTCAAAAAGGTGTTACAAGATGTTAAAACGTTTTACCGTTTCCATGGAAGAAGACCTTCTCGATGACTTTGACAGCTTCACCCGGGAACGTCATTATCAGAACCGCTCCGAGGCGCTACGCGATCTCATCCGCAGCCGCATCATTGAAAAAGAATGGCAGGCGGACAAGGACGTCATGGGCGTCATATCCCTGGTCTACGACCACCACCAGCATGGACTCCAGGAAAAAGTGACGGAACTGCAGCACCACTTCCATCATCATATCGTCTCCACAACCCACGTCCATATGGACCATAATAACTGCCTGGAAGTAATCATCGTCCACGGCAAGGCAGGCGATGTGCGGAGACTGGCAGACAGTCTCATTGCCCTGCGCGGTGTGCGCAACGGCAATCTAGCCATGAGCTCCACCGGCAAAGACCTGCACTGAATTTCACCCAATACCAACCAATTTCCATGCACATCTCAGAAGGCGTCCTCACCGCACCGGTATTAATAGGAGGTGCTGTTCTCACCGCTGTGGGGACAACAGTGGGTCTGAAAAAACTGGATTACGATCGCATCATGACCGTTTCCCTGCTCTCCGCCGCCTTTTTCGTAGCCTCCCTGATCCACGTCCCAGTGGGACCAGGTTCCGTACACCTTCTCCTCGGCGGTCTTCTCGGACTCCTGCTGGGCTGGGGAGCCTTTCCAGCCATTGTCGTGGCCCTGCTTCTGCAGGCCGTCTTTTTCCAATATGGTGGTATAGTCGTCCTCGGAGTCAACGGTTTCAATATTGGTGGGCCCGCAGTCCTCTGTGGCCTGTCCTTACGTCCCTTACTCAAGGGCAGTAAAAAACAAGGGATGACGGCTGGATTTCTTGCCGGATGCTGTTCCATGTTGCTTTCAGCACTCCTCATGGCAGGGGCCCTCTTCTTCTCGGATCAGGGTTTTCTCCACGCCGCTGTCATTCTCCTGACCAGCCACTTGCCGGTCATGCTCATCGAAGGGCTGATCACCATGTTCGTTGTCGGATTTCTGGCCCGGGTGCAGCCGGAAATCCTCTCCTTGGACACCCGGAAATAATCTCATGCCTCTCCCCTCCATCCTTGCCAATAAAAAGCTTTTTCTTCTCCTTGCCTGTCTCTTTCTCTTCCCCTCTCAAGGGCTGGCCCATAAGATACGGGTCTTTGCCTGGGTCTCCGGAGATACGGTAACCGTAGAATCGGGTTTTGCCGACAATCGCCCTCTTATAAAGGGAGAAATAACGGTAATAGACAACAAGAAGGGTACAGTCCTGCTCCAGGGAATCGGAGATGAAAATGGGATCTTCACCTTTGCTGTCCCAGACCAAGCCAGGGCCGAAGCAAGTGACCTGCTGATCATTGTCTCCGGCGGTGAAGGACACCAGAACCAATGGCTGATCCCGGCCACAGAATATCTTCCTCAGGGTGACGGATCTACTCCTGAAACAATGCCCTCCCTTCCCCCGGCAGCTTCCCCTGCAAGCTCTGCAGAGGTGGACAATAGCAAACTGAAACAACTCATTGCGGAAGTACTGGAAGAGCAGCTGGCGCCCATCAGACGGAGTCTGGCCAAGGCCGAAGAGAAGAAACCAACCATCAACGACATCCTCGGCGGAATCGGTTATCTCATCGGCCTTGCCGGACTGGCGGCCTGGCTCAAGAACCGTCGCCCCAAAGGACAGCAGGACAAATGATTGAGGAACCCTTTGCCACCGGCACTACTTTGTTTCACAGCCGTGATGCCCGGGTAAAACTCATCCCGGCTGTGGCCATCACCTTGATCCTGGCCCTGACCTCCTCGTTCCTGGTGGCTGGCACAGGCTGCATCCTGACAGGCCTGCTGCTCATCCTCTCCAGGCCAAGCCCCCGCCTCATCCTCAGACGTATCTGCAGGGTCAACATCTTCACCCTCTTTCTCTGGCTCACCCTCCCCCTCACCTATGGAGGGGATACGATTCTCCCCTTTCTTTTTCTTGATCTGAGCCTGGACGGTATCCGGATGGCAACCCTCATTACCCTGAAGACAAACGGGATTCTTTTCTCCTTTCTGGCCCTGCTCGCCACCTCCACGCTTGCCAGCCTGGGCCATGGTCTGGAAAAACTCGGTATGCCGCGCAAGCTCACCTTTCTCCTCCTTTTTTCCTATCGCCAGCTCTTTGTCATCCACCAGGAATATCTTCGCCTGCAGCGGGCGGCAAGGTTACGAGGATTTATCCCTGCCAATTCTCTCCATACCTACCGCACCTACAGCCACCTCTTTGCCATGACTCTGGTAAAAAGCTGGAACCGAGCGGAAAGGGTGCACCAGGCCATGGTCCTGCGCGGCTTCAACGGCACACTGATCCCCCTCAATCAGCCGCAACTCAGCAAGAACGACTATCTCTTTTTGACGACCATACTCCTTATCAGCTTCTTCCTGGCAACAATCCCCTTTTTCTGTTAACGCTTCCATCATGACAACTCTGCCGCCACTCATCGAACTTCGCAACATCACCTACTCCTACCCAGGCCGGACGACCCCAATCCTGGAAGAGGTCAACTTCAGTATCTGTGACGAACGGATTGGCCTCATCGGCCCCAACGGCTGCGGCAAGACCACATTATTCCAGATCATCATGGGCCTGCTCACCCCGGACAGGGGAGAAGTTCTCCTGGAGGGGATGGTCATGGCGGGGGAAAAAGATTTCCGTATCCTCCGCCGCAAGCTGGGGTTTCTCTTTCAAAACTCAGATGATCAGCTCTTCTCTCCGACAGTCCTTGAAGACGTGGCCTTCGGCCCCCTCAACCTCGGTTCCACAGCGGAAGAGGCACGGGAGATATCGGGCCGCACCCTGGAGGGCCTTGGTCTGAAAGGCTTTGAAGATCGCATAACCCACCGATTGTCAGGTGGAGAAAAAAAGCTGGTGGCCCTGGCCACTATCCTCTCCATGCAGCCACACCTCCTGCTCCTGGACGAACCGAGCAACAACCTGGATCCAGAAACCCGGGAACGCCTCATTGCGATCCTCAGGGGCCTGAACCAGGCCCATATTATCATCTCCCACGATCTGGACTTTCTCGCCTCCACCTGCTCCCACCTCTATACCATTGACAAGCGACGACTCATTCCCTGTAAAGAAAAACAGATTCACAGCCACGATCACATCCACCCCTATGGCGACCATCCCCACCAGCACGGGACATGAGCGGATACCACAGAACTGGGAAATGGGTTCGACGATTACGACATGGGAGCGGACGAATATATACCAGTAATGAAACCCGGTTTTCTGATGTGTTTTTTGAGGAAATAATGGGGAGAGAAAAGACACGCTTAACAATAACTGCTTATTCTCCTTGTTGTTCCAAGTGATTAGAGCTAGGATTATGGCAACTTGACGCTAGCCATAATCGAGGACAAGAGGGTACCCCTTGCCATGAAAGAGATCGCCTGCTTTATCACTCCCCACGGCTTCGGCCATGCCACCCGCATGACTGCCATCCTCGAGGCCTTGCAGAGCAAAATCCCGGACCTCCATCCCCACCTCTTTACCACTGTTCCTGAATCCCTCTTTGCAGAGACCCTGAAAGACTTCAGCTATCACCCCCTGCAATGCGATATCGGCCTGGTCCAGAAAAACGGACTGGTGGCCGATCTGGAACAAACCATCAGTCGCCTGCAGGAGTTCCTTCCCTTTCAGGATGCCCTGGTCAGAGAGCTGGTCGGCAAGATAGGAGGATGCCGCCTGGTCCTCTGCGACATCGCGGGCCTCGGCATTGCCGTGGCCAGGGAGGCGGGAATCGTTTCTGTGCTCATTGAAAACTTTACCTGGGACTGGATCTATCAGGCCTATCTTCCCCAACATCCCGGCCTCCTTGCCGCCATTGACTACCTGAAGTCTCAATATCAAGGCGCAGATATCCATATTCAGAGCGAACCTGTCTGTGCTCGCAGCAGCGCTCATCTGCTCTGCAGCCCGATCTTTCGCCGCATTCGCAGACAGCGATCGGATGTACGGAACGACCTTGGCTGCCAGAACAGACGAGTCATCCTCATCTCCATGGGGGGGGGCGATATCGAACTTCCCTTTATCAGTCGCCTGTCAACCGTCCCCGACACCTTTTTTATCCTCGCCAGCCAACAACAAAGCACCACTCTCGGTGCCAACGTCCTGCTCCTGTCACGGCACAGCAGCTATTACCACCCCGACCTCATCAACGCTGCTGACCTGGTGATCTGCAAGAGTGGTTATTCCACCGTGGCTGAATGCTATCAAGCCGGTGTTCCCCTGATCACTGTGGGTCGGACCACTTTTCCTGAATCCGCAGTCCTGGAACGATTCACGACCACTGCCATGAATAGCCAATCTTTGAGTCAGGAATATTTTCTCTCTGCCGGCTGGCTCCCTGTCCTGGACCAACTCTGCTCTGGCCAGCGCTTGTCACCTGCCTCGATAAACGGTGCCGACACAGTGGCCAGTTATCTCTTCCCCATTCTTTCCGCCAACGAACACCCATCAGGACAAGGCCCAGCCCTGTGAACACAAAAGTACAGATGCCAACAGACGCCATTAGGCCTGGAGAGCCAGGTATTCGAGATATTGCTGCCTGGAAGGAGGGGCTTTGGGGGGAAAATAACGATGCTGCTCTCCACTGCACTCGGCAATGGAAAGAGTGGCCGGCAAGCCTGTGCAGAATTTTAATCGTATGGACTCCCAGTCCCTGTTCGAAGCAAGAAACGGGGAAACAACAGCTTCAACGCATCAACAGGTGGAAGTTTTAAAAAGATAAATTTGTTGGCTCGCGCAAAAGATTACGCAGAAACGCTTTCAAGGACCTGTTGGAAATCTGCCAGATTGAAGGGCTTGGAAAGTGCTCCGCTGAAACCGTGGGCACGGTACTCCACAAAAACCGGATCGGTCGAATCACCACTGGTTACCACTCCACGGGCCGAGGGATCAATCTCCAGCAGTTTCCCCATAGTCTCTTTGCCTCCCATTCCTCCCGGGATATTTAAATCAAGAAAGGCCATGCAAAAAGGAACCCCTTTTGCAAGGGCCCGAGAATAGGCCACCAGAGCGTGTTCACCATCAGATGTACATTCCACCCCATAGCCGAAGTTTTTCAAAAACAGAGCGCCTATGGTACAGATTTGTTCATCATCATCCATGAACAAAACAAATCGCTGCTCTCCCACCATCCCTTCTCCTGATCTAAAAATAGAAACTCATTTAAAAATACAATAGTACACGTTATTGTATAATTTCCATCCAGGCAATACAAGGGCGAAAATTACCTCCCTCCAATAAGTCGCGACCCTGTTACACCTGATACTTTTCAATGATCTCATCAGGAATACGTGTAGGCCTGCCGTTCTGCACCGAGATCATGGTGTAGCCAACCTCACCCTGAGCTGCGATCTTTTCCCTCTCATCCTTGACAATCCAGAAACTGATTACGACTTGAGCCCCATGGAAATTTTTGACCTGAGTCCGGACCACGATGCTGTCCTGAAGAAGGATGGGCCGTTTGTATTGGATATTGACCTCAGAAGCCACCCAGGAATATCCCCGTTTCACAAACTCTTCCATGGAAACCTTATAATCCTTTTTCATCTGATCATAACGGGCCATAAGAAGATAATCCAGATATCTGGAATAGTGGACATGATTGTTCATATCAATGTCATCTGGCCGGACAGTAACCTTTGTTTCAAAGATGGAATACATATTTTAACTCCTGTAACCTTTTATGCGCTTTGCTGCACAGCTCCATTCCCCGATTTTTTATCACTTTTATACTCGCAGTTGCATAATTCGCAAAATTTTAAATTGCCTTCCGGGAGAGAAACCCCTATATGTCTTTCTGGGAGCCTGTTCTAGAAGTCGGCTGCTAACGCTTCAGCTGTTCTGCTAAAAGAACGAAAGAAAAGAAACCATACTTGCGGTGAAAGAGCTGCCGATTATGATCCTGGCAGGTTCAGCTGGGCATCAATTGCATGGTGCCCCCTTCAGTCTTTGAACCTAGAAAACAATACCACTTTGTTATTACTGTCATTAAACGGTGAGAAAAAAAATCATGTCTGATACCAGGGAAGAGTTAAGAAAACTCATTGCCGAAAGAGTCGTTATGAAAGATGGCCATTTTCGCACCCCATCCAAAATAGTCACAAATTACTTCGATTTCTTCCAGATCTCTCTCAAACACCAGGGAATCAAACTGACGGGCGAGCTTATCTATGAAGAAATCAAAGACCTGAACATCTGTGCCCTGGGCGGACCGGGCCACCCCATCCTCTCCGTCATCTGCCGGGCAGCCTTTCTCAAAGAGATCGGGGTGTTTTACATCCGCGACTCCATGCGCAAGGAAGGGAATATCCAGGATCCCAAGTGGCTGGAGTCCAGGATCAAGGCAGGAGACCGGGTGGCCCTGGTGGGCGACGTGGTTTCCTCGGGCAGTGAGCTCATCCGAGCCCTGGAAGAGGTGATCCAGTTCGGTGCTTTTATCGTTAAAATCATCATCGTCATCGACAGCCTCGACGGCAATGGGGTAGAAAATATTCTCAAATTTGTGGCCCTGAACCAGATGGACAACTGCCCGGTCAAGGTGATCTTCACTCGTGATGAAATCCTGGAAACAACTCCATGACCTCTGCGCACAACTCTTTTCCCATTACCATCTTCTCCTTTGGTTACAAATATGATCCACCCCAGGATGTAAATCTGCTCTTTGACGTGCGCTTTCTTGCCAACCCTTACCACGTGGAAACCCTCCGTTCCTTCACCGGCCTGGAGTCATCCATTGCTGAGTATGTTTTACAAAATGAAGCAGGGAAAGAATGTCTCCAGCATCTGCAGAGGGTTATTCACTTTTTTGCCGAACAGTACCAGCTGAGCGGCAAAAAAGAATTACGAGTCGGTATCGGCTGCACCGGCGGTCATCACCGCTCTGTGGCCATAACTGAAGCCCTTGCCCTCCTCCTCCGCAAAGACTTTGATGCCTTGCAACACTTCCATCGGGATATAAAGAAAGAAAGCCACTGACCTCATTTGTGTTGGCATCGTCAGGAAGCCATCAATTCTTCTCTATTACCAGCATCTCCTCCCATCTCCCTTTCCCATAGCGCCAGGATACCAAAAAGCAAAGGGTGGCCACAAAACCGACAATGCAGGACCAGGCCGCATAGATGCCCATTCCCATATAATGAATGCCAACAAAGAGGGGAACAATCATACACCCCAGCGAAGCCCCGGAAATTGCCCAGAGAAGAAACCGGGTATCACCGGCACCTTTGAGCACTGCCGAAAAGATCATGTAAAAGGCGTCCAAGAGGATGTAAGCGGCCACCAGCCTTAATAATTTCGAGGCCATATGTGAAATCTCCTCGTATTGACCACTGTCACTGCTATGGACGAAAACAGAAACAATCCATTCCGGACTGACGATAAAAAAGATATCCAGGAGCAGGGTGTAGGCCAGGAGGATATGGATTCCGCTCCAGGCGGCTGCCCGTGCCTCATCCGGCCTCTTCCTGCCCAGGGCATATCCTGCCATGCTGCAGATTCCGTAAGAAAAGCCAAGGGCAGGCATAAATGCCAGGGAGCTGATGGAGATCACAATATTGGAAGCAGCAAGGGGGACTGTGCCCATCCGTCCAACCATGAGGATAAAGAAAGTGAAAGCAAAGATATCCAGACTGAACTGGAGGGCCCCTGGGACACCATACCTGAGGAGGCCGACAAAAATTTCTCGGTCCAGGACCATGGTCTCAAGCAGTCTGAATTCTTTTCTCAAGGGCCGGGAAAAGGCTGCCAGGACGAGGAATAGGAGTGTCACCCCCCAGGAAACGACGGTCGCCAGGCCAGCACCGCGAATTCCCAGCTCCGGGAATCCCCATACTCCATTAATAAGTCCATAATCCAGAGGAATATTGACAGCCATTCCCAGGACAGTGGCCAGCATCACCGGCCTTGTCTTTCCCCTGCCGGTAAAGAATCCGGACAGGGCCTGGATGGCCACATGGAGGACACCGCCATGACAGAGAATCCGAAAATAGAGTTCTTCCTGAATACGAACTGTTGGGCTGTGCCCGACCAGGGTAAACAGCGGCGTGGTGGCGAAGGTGGCGAACAAAAAGAGAAAAATACCGGAGAGGAAGGTGATGAAGAGCCCCTGCCAGAGAACAAGCCCTATTTTCTCAGGCCTGCCTGATCCGTAATACTGAGCAATAAAAACAGAGACATAGCCTGAAACCCCACCCAGAAAGCAGAGAAGGAGAAAGGCAGTGACTCCGGCCGGAACCACTGCGGAGATAGCATCCACACTGTAATGGGAGAGAAAAATGCGATCCGTAAACTCCATGACCGTGGTGGCGGCCATGCCTGTGACCAAGGGTATACAGACCCTGGAAACTTCAGCATACCGGCTCCTGCGACGCCAATCACTCCAGGCCTTTAACAAAGCTGCCTTCACGGGGAAGCCAGGAGAACAGTATCTTCATGACTGTAGGGAGGAGAGCAGCAACAGAGCAGGCAAAGCTCCTCCGATCCTATGTTAATCAGGCGATGAGAGGTTCCGGAAAGGATACGAACACTGTCTCCCGGCGCCAGGAGATACTCTCCACTCTCAAGAATCATACGGGCGTGACCAGCAGTAATATGATAAATCTCTTCCGATTTTTCATGCCGATGCAAAAGGGTTGAACAGCCAGGGGCGACCCTGGCCTCAGCCAGGCTCTGATTCCCCGCTCCATGCTGGTTTGGATGAATCAACTCTCTAATGGTGGAACCATCTCGAGTGATATAGGATGAGACGTCCGGGTAATAACTGACCATGTATGTCCTTTTTCTCTATCTCTTCTTTTCTGCCACCGAAAAAGGTGTGGCAGTTGCTTTCTCTTGACAGCCAGCTATACTATTCCATAAAGTTCAAAGCCTCAACACATACACAGTCAGCCCCAAAACATTTAGCCCTGGAGGTAACTATGGATACTCTGGAATGCATTAAGACCCGGAGAAGCATCAGAAAATTTACATCAAAATCAGTCCCCAGAACAGATCTGGAAGCGCTGATCAACATTGCCCGCTGGAGTCCATCCTACAAAAATTCCCAGCCCTGGGAAGTGATCATCCTTTCCGGTAACAAGAAGAAAAGACTCTCAAAAATGCTGATCGGTCTCCTGGAGGATGGGAAAGAAAACACCCCGGATATCGCAGCGCCTGTTGCCTGGCCCGAGGCCGAGGCAAGCCGTATTGAGTATCTCTTTGCCAAACGAAAAGAACTTACCGGTATCGATCTGGCCGCACCGGAAACCATCATTAAGGCCAAAAAGGCCAACTTCAACTTTTATTATGCCCCCCACGCCATCTATCTCTATCAAGACGCTTCCCTCAGTCAATGGTCTCTCTTTGATCTCGGACTCTTTACCCAGAGCCTTATGCTGGCAGCCCATGCCACAGGACTGGCCACGGTTCCCCAGGCCTTTGCTACCGATTATGGCAAAGAGGTCAAAGAATTTCTTGGAATCCCGGCCTCCAAGCGCTTGATTCTCGGCCTGTCTGTCGGATACCCTGATATGGACTCTCCCGTGAACGCCTACTGTCCTGAACGCGCAGCAATAAATGAGTTTTGTAGCTGGCAGGAATAAAGAAATTCTTTAGGTCCGTGCCCGGATTGACACGCCTGCGGCAGGGGAGCGACAAACACTCTGTGGCGCCCCCTGCCCAGATGCCAAAATTATCCTTATCCCTTTTCTTTCCCCACGTTTCCCGATAGTTGGCAGAGCCTATCCGCTTCAGTCATTTTTTCTTTTCCCGGCAAACATTATCAAGTGCCTCATCAACCGCTCCCTGACCATAACCGGCTCTTTATCCCATACTGTCGCTGTCTCAGCGCACCTCGTTGTATACAACATCGCATTATTCCAGGATGATCCACATGCCTGCCTAACTCTTTGCACCTTCTTTTTTCGCTAAACTCGCTATAGCTTGTCAGACAATGTCGTACATGCTATAATAATCATTATCGGATATTTCATCTGTGTTCGACAACTCGCTGCCCCGGAAAGAGTCAACAGATACCTCTGCCAAAGGCCCCTGCTGCTCTCAAAGATGTTGGTCTAAAAAAGCGAGTAGAACTGAAAGCAAAAACTTCCTGAAGATAGGGCCCACCATGTTTGAAATTCTGCACTGTAGTCCCATTGCCCAATTTGCCCTTGATCTTGATCACCGCATAACCTGCTGGAACAAGGCCTGTGAAAAACTGACCGGCTATACAGAGCAGGAGATGATAGGGACTCACAAGCACTGGCAGCCTTTTTATCCAAAAGAACAATATATTCTTGCTGATTTGATGTTGCAGGAAGACTTCGAGCAATTTCTTCGTCTCTACGAAAAATGTACCCCTGCCCTTTCCTCTCAGGTCATATCAGCCTGGGAAGCCACCGCTTTTTTTGAACATTTGGGAGGCCAATCCCGCTATCTCAACTTTCTCGCCGCACCTGTTATCAATTCCCAGGGCAAAAAAGTGGGTGTTGTTGAAACATTGTACGATATAACCCACCTGAAGATGCATGAGCTGGCTCTCAAGCAAAAAACTTTACCGTTCCAACAAGAGAATGAATCCCGGCAAATTTCCCCAACAAATCGCCACAAACTCTCTGCTATTATTGGAAGAAGCAATACCATGCAGCGTATTTACAAGTTAATCGTCAAGGCTAGCAAATCAGATGACAATGTCATTTTGTATGGAGAATCCGGTACAGGTAAAGAATTAGTGGCCCGCTCCATCCACAATTTGAGTAAACGGGCCGCCAAGGAGCTTGTCATTGTTAACTGTGGAGCGATACCGGAAACATTACTGGAAAGTGAGTTTTTCGGGGTTCGCAGAGGGGCCTATACCGGAGCCACTTGTAACAGAAAAGGCTACTTGGACATTGCGAATGGAGGCACCCTCTTTCTGGATGAGGTCGGTGATCTCAGTCTTGCCATGCAGGGTAAGCTGTTGCAAGTTATAGAAAATGGGGAATACACTCCACTTGGCAGCACCAGGGTCCATAAAACTGATATCCGTCTTATTACGGCCACCAATAAGCCTCTCCAGAGTCAAGACAATGATCGCGGCATGCGGGAGGATTTTTTTTACCGCATTCATGTTATTCCCCTTCACCTCCCTCCTCTGCGGGAACGAAAAGAAGACCTGCCACTGCTTATCGATACCTTTCTCCAACAAGACAAAGGAAATCTTACCCTGGCCGATATCTCAGGCTCTGTTCTCAAGATGTTGCACCATTATCACTGGCCAGGCAATATCAGAGAATTGAAAAATGTTCTGACTCGCTTTATTGCCCTGGGTAAAGTCGAGTTTTCCGAACATGACAATGAATATCAATTTGACCCAGAAAAAAAAGATTTCAGTTTCCAGCTGGAACACTGTGAAAAAGATGTCATTATCAAAGCCCTGCAATACACCCACTGGAGTAGACAAGACGCTGCTGTCGAATTAGGCATTTCCCGCAAAACCCTTTTCCGTAAAATGAAAAAACTCGGCATATTATAAAAAGTCCCATTATGGGTCTTTTTTGCCCCCCCCGATTGCACCCACCTTATATGATTTTTTGAGTCCTTTTCAATCCCTGGCGGGACAAAATTGTCCCTTTTTTTGATAGAAAAATCCGCCAAAAAGATTCAGAACTCCATGTACCTCCCTAACCATTCGGAACAATGGCATTGTTCCATGATGGATCGATTCTTGTAGATACAATATTCTCATAGATATCTTAGTGTTACTAATTTTTACTAAGTATTACTTAGTATTACTTAGTAATTTTTTGTAAATTCATTTCCAATCAGTCGGGACTTGCCATATAACTAATTATGAAAGAGGTAAAATCCGCCAACAAAGAAAAATCTGCTTACTCTGATCTACAGAGGGGAAGAACGAGTTGCGAATGATACAAAGATTTCTAGAAAAAGAGGTTATCAAGGTCTTGTTACCATCCCTCATGGCAATTGCCCTCTTTATAGTGACCCTGTCCCAGATTATTCTCCCTTCCTTTCGTGAAAATCTTTTTGCAGATAGGAAACAATCTATCGAGCACATCACAAGTATTGTTTCTGATATCCTCATTTTCTACCAAGAACAGGAAAGCACTGGCCTCATGACAAAGAAGCAGGCTCAGGACCTTGCCAGCCAGCAGATCAACATGCTTCGATACGGCAATGAAAAAAAAGATTATTTCTGGATCAACGACATGGAACCAAACATGATCATGCACCCCTATCGAGTTGATCTAAATGGAAAAGACCTCTCCGGATTTGCTGATCCAAACGGCAAAAAGGTGTTCATCGAATTCGTCAAAACCGTCCAGGCCAGTGACTGTGGCTATGTTGATTACATGTGGCAGTGGCAGGATGATCCGAGTCAAATTGTACCGAAACTTTCCTATGTCAAATCCTTTACCCCATGGAACTGGATTATCGGCACAGGGGTGTATGTGGAGGATGTGGAAAAGGAGATCAGCAATCTGACCGCAAAGATGGTTACCTACTCCACTTACATCCTTGGCCTGGTCTGCCTGCTCTCCTTTTATATTATCCGCCAGGGACTCACTGCCGCTGAACGACGTAAAAAAGCAGATGCGCAGTTACGACAGCACAATGACCACCTTGAAGAAATGGTGCTGGAACGAACAAACGGACTGGTGGAATTAAATGAAGATCTGCGTCAAGAGAATCACTTTCGTAAGACTGCGGAGAACAAAACCCGTGAGCAACATGCCTTTCTCACTTCTGTACTTGAATCCCTGCCCTATCCTTTCTGTGTCATCGATGCAACTGATTACGCCATTCTCCATGCCAATAAAGCAGCACGGGCATTTGGCAAAAAAACAACTGATAAATGTTACGCCATGCTGCGTAACCAGGAAAAACCCTGCCGAAATGATAGGCTGATCTGTCCCATGGACGAGGTCAAGGAGAAAAAACTATCTGTAGTTATCGAACAACTCTTTTATGATACAAATGACACCCCCATCCTGCTGGAACTGCACTGCCATCCCATCTTTGATGAAAAAGGCAAGGTCGTTCAGCTCATTGAATCGTCCATTGATATTACCGAGCGCCGGAGAGTGGAAAAACATCTGCAAAGATCAGAACAAAATTTTCGGACCCTGATCGATACCGCCAATGATGCCATTTTTATCTCAGATTTGTTTACTGAGGAAATCCTCCAGGTTAATAAAAGTGCGGAAAAGTTGCTGGGCCTTGAGGCCAGTAAGATTATCGGTCAACACCAGAGTAAATTGCTCTTCCCGCCGGAAATTTATACAGAGCACAGAAAACTATTTCTCAATCACTGCCTGGAAGGCCAGGGTATTTTGTCGGGAATATCTATAGGCAATACAGATGGCAGCATTATTCCTGTGGAAATCAGTCTCAGTGTCTCAGGTTGGCAGGAGCGGCAGGTGGTTCTGGCCATCTTCAGGGATATTACCGAGCGCAAAAGGATGGAGCAAAATCTCTGCCAGTCCCATAAAATGGAGGCGGTGGGAACCCTGGCAGGCGGCATTGCCCATGACTTCAACAATATTCTGACCGCCATTCTCGGATTTTCTGAACTCTCCCTGTTAACGGTGCCCACCGACAGCAAGAGCTGGTACAACATGAAAAAAGTGACCCAGGCAGCCTGCCGTGCTCGAGATCTGGTCTCACAGATTCTCACCTTTAGTCGATGTTCCATGGTTGATGAAACTCAGAAAAACATCTTTCTCCAGAGGGTCATCAACGATTCTCTTAACCTTTTAAGCTCCACCCTGCCATCCACAATTGATATCCAGCTCCAGATTCAAAAAGATTGCCGGCCAGTGCATGCTGATTACACCAAGATACAACAAATTATCATGAATCTCTGCACCAATGCCTATCATGCCATGCGGGATAAAGGCGGTGTGCTGATTATTTCCCTTCACGAACTGAGGATAGAGAAGAGAAATAAGTTGGATTTCCCAGAGCTTCCCCCAGGGTTCTATGCCGTTTTTTCAGTGCAGGACAACGGAACCGGCATGGAGCAAAAGACTGTATCCCGAATATTTGACCCGTATTTCACCACCAAATCTCAGAGTGAGGGCACGGGGCTTGGCCTTGCGACAGTGCAGGGTATCGTCCAATCATACCATGGAACCATCCGGGTCAGCAGCCGCATCGGCCAAGGAAGCACTTTTACCATATTCCTCCCCATTGCATCCGACACAACCAGCCTGCAAACCATAGAAGAAATCAGTTCCCAGACCGGTGAACTGCCTCAACTGACCAAAAATGTGCTGTTCGTCGATGATGAACTCATGATAGTGCAGCTGGGAAAAATATATCTCGAACTGCTTGGTTGCCAGGTAACACCATGTAACAGCAGTGTTACGGCATATGAGAAATTTTTAGCTGATCCAGCAGCGTTCGATGTGGTGGTCACCGATCAGACCATGCCGGCACTGACCGGGATGGAGCTTGCCGCCAAGATACTTGCCGTCCGGCCCGACATGCCGATTATTATTATTACCGGCTACAGTGAACTGGTGGATGAAAAGAGGGCCACCCAAATCGGCATCAAGGGATTTCTGATGAAGCCTTTTACGATAGACAGTCTCCTGCAGGCCTTACAAAAGATTGTCCTCCCAGGAAAAGATGAGGGGACATGTGGGAGTTGATGCCACCCTGAGAGAACTCCGGGATCAAGGTGGAAAACTCTTCATTTTGCATTCTCTTCTCCCTTCCCTTTTTCAAAGGGAGGGAAGGGGAAGAGAGAAAACTTTTGAAACGATAAAATCTGCCATACCAGAACTTTTAGGTTCTTTACTTCGTCCTCAAGTCCGAGCTAACTAACAGGCGATAGCGAGAAGTACGCTTAATCCGGAAGAACCAAAAAGCAGCGTCACCTGCACACCTCAAACCTCATACCTCATACCTCATACCGCAAACCGCATACCGCATACCGCATACCTCAAACCGCACACCGCACACCGCAACCCTATTTTTTCTTCGGTACGGCCCGCAGCAGTGATTCGGCAGGCTGGACGCAAGGCATTGGCTGTCCGATATATGCTTCAATATCCATGAGATAAAATGAGCTTTCTTCATCGGCAAAACTGATGGAGATCCCGTCTGCCCCAGCCCGGCCCGTACGCCCGATACGGTGGACATAATCTTCCGGCTCATAGGGCAGGGTGTAATTGACCACGTGGCTGACACCATCGATATGAATCCCCCTCCCTGCCACGTCTGTGGCAATGAGGACCTGGACACGTCCACTCCTGAAATTCTCAAGACGGGTCGTTCTCTTCTGCTGGGGGATATCACCGGAGAGGAGAGTACAATTAATACCGTCCCTGAGGAGCCGATCATGTAGCCTTTTCGCATCCCTCTTCATATTGGCAAAGACGATAATCCGCTCATGACTCTCACTGGTGATAATATTATAGAGCACCAGATACTTTTGCTCTTTGGTGGTCATATAGACAATCTGCTGCACCGTCTCCACAGCCACCTGTTCGCTCTCGGTCTCCACAGAAACAGGATCTACACACCACTGAGCTGCCAAGCGTTTGACATCGTCGGTGAGAGTAGCGGAAAAGAGCATGGTCTGCCGCTGTTCCTTGGCCCGTGTCTTAAAAATGATGGAACGCACATCCGGGATAAATCCCATATCCAGCATCCTATCCGCCTCGTCAATCACCATGATACCCGCCTGTTTGAGCTGTACCACACGCTTCCGTGAGAAATCGAGGAGACGACCGGGAGTAGCCACCAGGATGTCCACCGGCCTCTCACTGATGTTTCGCATCTGCCGTTCATAATCAGTCCCTCCGTAAGCCTCTGCCACGCGCAAGGGGAGGTACTTGCCGATCGCCCTGGCATCCTTGGCAATCTGGATAACCAGCTCTCTGGTGGGGGCAATAATCAAGGCCCGCGGCCATCCCTTACGCCGCTCCGTATGCTCCTCGCGAAGCAGTCTCGCAAAAATACCGATGAGAAAGACGGCGCTTTTGCCGGTTCCAGTGCTGGCTTTACCGATAAGATCCTTGCCATTGAGGACGTCAGGGAGAGACTTTTCCTGGATGGGGGTGCAGTATTGGAAATCGAGATCTGCTATGCCGTGCATGAGAGCCAGAGGAAGATCAAAATCATGAAAACGGCATTTGTCAACCACCGGGTCCACAGCAAAATCGGCCACACTCCAAGTTTCATTTCTCTTTTTGGAACGCCCGGATCTTCGCCGGCCCTTTTTTTCACTCTTTACAGGAGGCTGCTCGACAGGGGCTTGAACCTGCACCTCTTGTCCAGCTGCCTGCTCAGGTTTTCTGACGCTGTAAGCAGTCGAGACAACGACATTTCCCTTGAGAAAGCGCTGTTTCTTTCTGCGAGCTCCTGCAAAGATTCTATTTTTTCTCGCCAGTCGCCTGACCTGTTTTTTCTTCATTCAATTTATCTCTAGTGTCTCGTCACTAATGTAATGACGTACTCTTGGGCCATAATTTTTTGTACCTGCTTTGTGGCGACCTGGGTCACAGAGTCGTCTATGCGACTTACGTCGCAACAAAACCGGTACGTAAAAGGACAAGCAAGGTGCGACAGCCAAACGTTGAGGCGACACTCGCTGCCCCGGACCAGGGGAAACAGACTCCTTGGAACCTTTACCCCTGCGCAACTTTACGCAGAATCTCAATACCATCTGGGGTAAATGGCTCTTTTTTACTGAGTTCAAAAATGGCGGATACATCCATAAAGGTTCCGTAGGCTACCTCTTCCTCCTGCAATCGAAAAGGGCCATTATGGGTACAGGAAAAAATCCGGCCCCAGACCCGATTGTCCTCCTCTTCAAAATACTGATCAAAAAGAGGGCAACAGGTCGTTCCGCTGATGCCCAACTCCTCTGCCAGTTCTCTCTCCGCGGATTCCTCATAGGATTCACCCGCCAGAACCACACCTCCGGCAGCCACATCCCAGCAGGATGGATACAGATCCTTAGTGGCTGTCCGTTTCTGGAGAAAGAGTTCCTTCTCCTCGTTGAAGACAAGAATATATGCGGCACGATGAATAAGGTTCTGCTGACGCATGATACGCCGGGGCAAGGCATCCAGTTCCCGGTTCTCACGATCGACAATCTGAACGATCTCTTCTCCTGGATTATACATGAGTTTGCTGAGTTATAAAAATTTTGTTTTACTCCCTGCTCCGCTCACAGTGCGGGGTGGGAATGGTGGGAGGGCCTTTGACCAGCATCTGAGCAATGGTCAGTTTAACCCTGGGATAGAGGTGGAGCATTTCTCCCATCAATTCCCGTTCCACAGCGACCAGGCGCTGGAGAAGAGGAGTCCGCTCCATGTGCGGGGCCTCTGAATCGTGGACAAATTTTTCCTTTACGATCTCCTGGCAACGAAAACAACCGGGAAAGCGCAGCTGCTGTCCATCCGGACGCCGCATGGAGGCAGGCACTCCGTGTGTCCTGCAGACCATGAGACGATGGAGATAGAGGCTGCAACGCCCATCCTCGTTCAGGGGACACATGACCTGGGGCCGCTCTCCCCTGGCTTCAGCCTTTTCACAATCCAGGATATATGCCCTTGCCCGCTCCATGATTTCTTTCTGTTTTGCTTCTGAAGTCAGACGAATCCCCTGCCAGAGATAGCTCCACTCCGTATAGGTGTGATGGAGGAAATAGGAGTCGCAGCAGTTATCCGGACAACCGTCACAGCTGAACTTCAGGGCCTTGGCAACCGCATCATATCCATTTTCCATCTCTTCGTAAATCTGACGAATCTGTTCGCTCAAATATTCACTGAGCACTACCTCTTTCATGATTTTTCCTCGTAACAGTGTTCCACAGACACTCACAACCTGGTTAAGCAACCCCAGGGAAAGCGCTTACCAGTAGCAGAGACTCTCCCCCAAAGACAAAGACTCCTGGAGGGACTGACAGCCTTTCACTTTTCTTCTTCAAAACATTGCACCTGATATATCTCGATCACCGGATGGGAATCACGCCAGGCCGTTGCTGGAAGCCCGGCCTTTTGGCAAAGATGACCGAGAAAGCGCCGTGGATCCGGCAGCTGTTCCCAGACCTGAGGCAAAAAGGTGGCTCCGTCCATACCCAGACGCAAGATCACCCCATCCTTGCCCGGCTGCAGTTTGGCGACAAGATCCTCTCCATCGCTGTAATCCAAGGGATGGGGTGGACTGAGGATAGAGATATCAATATGGACCTCTGCCAACTCTTCTTGAGTAAGGGGAGAAAAGCGGGAATCATGAAAAGCCGCATTCAGGGCGTTTCGTTTTATTCCCTCAGCAACAGAGCCAGCTGCCAGAAGGTTGCCGATACACCCACGCAGGGCCCCACCAATCTTCAGGGTGACAAAGGTTCCACATTCAACAGCAAGCCGCGGATCGAGGAGAGGGGGGTCCGCCCTTTCAATCCCTAGTTTTTCCTCAATGGCCTGCCTGGCAAGACGCAGCAAGCCCTTTCCCTGCTCCTCAGTCAGTACAGCTTTCATGGTTTCCTCATTCACGTTTTGTTAGTTGCTACCATTCGATGCCTAGCATTAAGCAATTAATACCACTGCCAATACCAAGGAGGGCTGCCTTTTCACCATGATGAAAACAACCCTGCTCCATGGCCATGGCCATGGTAATCGGCGCTGAAACAGAGCCCACATTCCCCAGGACCCGGAGAGTCTCAAAATTCTTTTCCGAATCCAGTCCCAAGGTGTCAAAGAGCAGGCGGGCATGGGCCGTACCCACCTGATGGCAGAAAAATCGGTCAATGGTCGCAGCGTTCCAACCCGCTCGGGAAGAAAACTCCTGCCAGGTGAGATGGGCTGTCTCCACCCCCCTGCGCAACAGTTCCTCAGAGTTGGTATTCATCAGGGTGATATCCGTACCGTCCTGTGCTCCCTGGCAAAGATCGGAATGTCTGGTATTGGCCTTCCAGGCCCCGTTGACAAGGCGCGGTCTATCCATTGTCGGCTGCAGGCTGCACATATACAAGGCAACGGCTCCGGAACCGATGGTGAGGGAGGCAAAGGCAGGTTTGATCGTCTTTCTGGTCAGCCCGTTATCTCCAAGCAGGGCCTGAATAGTGGATTCAACCAGCTCCTCAGCGGTCTCTCCGGCAACAATCAGCCCGTTTCGCACCTGTCCCAGTTCAATCATATTGGCCAGCATGACCATCCCGTCGAGAAATCCGAGACAGGCATTGGAAAGATCAAAGAGAAGACAATCTTCTGACAGTCCAAGACGGTTGTGGACAAAGGAGGCGGTTGCCGGTTCCATCATATCCCTGGAAACCGAGGTAAAGATGAGGCATTCAATGGACTCCGGATCCAGATCACTCTTTGTTAGAACCTTCTCGGCGGCCAGGGATGCCCCCTGACTGGGCAGAGTTCCCGGCTCCCACAGCCGTCTCTCGCGAATACCGCTCATCAGCTCCAGGCGTCCGAGCGGGAGTTTCAAGCGCTGATACAGGGGAGCCAGTCGCTCTTCTATGGCATCGGAGGTCAGGACCTGCGGCGGCAGGACATAAGCAAATGTATGGAGGCAAACTTTGGAGTAATGCATAATCGTCTCTTGTCTGTCTTCACTGGCTGTTTTTCAACAAAGTCTCTCGTATCCCTTATTGGTCAGACATCGCTAATTTGGCCCCAAGCGTGGCAAAAATGGCGGCAAAAGTTCGTTGCAGCCAAAGAATACTCTTGGGCGAAGTTACGACATGCGTTCGCACGCTATGTGCCGATACACCATACAGTATAAAGACACAGAGAGTCATAGTCATAAAGACAGCACTTAAGAAAAGCAGGTGCAGCACTGGTGATGAAGCATCCGCTGAAATAAATAAGGGGAGAAATGCCAAAAAGAAAATGGACAGTTTGGGGTTGAGGATATTAATCAGGAAACCTTTCATCGCTATCTGCAACATGCTGTTTTTTTGATTCTGTTGGTCAAATTTCAGTGCTCCGGTTACTCGCCACATTGACCAGGCAAGATAAAGAAGGTAGGCAGTGCCTGCATATTTAAGCACCTGAAAAGCAAGGGCACTCATATGAAGAAGAGCTGACAATCCCAATATACTGGCCAGTAAATGGGGAACTATGCCCAGCGTACAGCCACACGCCGCGGCAATACTTGCTCGAAACCCCATAAAAAGCCCAGCGGAGATTGTGTAAATCACCCCGGTGCCGGGCATGAGAACAACCACCAATGAGGTAATCAGAAATTCCGGGCTCAACACAATTGACTCCAAGATGGCCTCCTGTCACTGTTCCTGCCACTATCGCTTCCTTTTCCCTGTATTGGAAAATACAGCAGGAGAGCCATGGCTATCGGCAAGGAACAGGTCAAAATACTCTAAGCATTCTTCAGAGCCGAATGTAGCAGGTATGGCCAAGGAAAACAAGCCAAGGAATCAACGGATAGACGATCCTCTCTTCAATCAAACACCGCTCTCGGCCATGGAATTTTCCAGACGACGGGCCAGGAGCGATACAGAAAAGCAGAGCAGCAGGTACATAAAGGAGATAGTCAGCCACACCTCTATGGTCCGCTGAGTGGAGGCCATTATCTGCATTCCCTGGAAAGTGAGTTCCTGAATAGAGATGATAGAGACGATGGAGGAATACTTGATGGTATTAATCAACTCATTGGCCAGGGGCGGCAGCACCCGTCTGCCGGCCTGAGGAAGGATGATGAAACGCATCTGCTGCAGCCAGGACATTCCCAGGGCTGCCGAGGCCTCCCATTGTCCCTTTTCTATGGACTGAATACCGGCCCGCACGATCTCGGTAATATAGGCCCCTTGAAAAAGGGCCACGGTGAAAACACCGGCAACAAAGGCGGTGAAGCGCTCGGGTGGAGCAACAAGAATGGCCAGCCACCGGCTGGCCAGGTCTGTTCTGCTGCGAATAAACTCTTCCACCCCAAACAGAAGCATGAGCTGATCGGAAACAAAAAAGTAAAAGATAAATATCAGGACCAGGGGCGGAATATTTCTGATCAGCTCTACATAACTGCGACCCAGGAGACGAAAGAAAAGACGCCTCCGGGTCCGGACTATCCCCATCACCAGCCCAATTCCGCTGGCAAGAAGAATGGACCAGATACTGAGACGGATAGTGGTAAGAAAACCGTCGAGGAGGATGTTTGAGACCCAACGCCCCTTCTCCTCGTCCCAGCGCAGCAAATAGTTCGGGATCACTCCCCAATCCCAGCGGTAATGAAGTCCAACACTCACCCGGTAGGTAACAAAGGTCAGAAACAGAAGCAGGGCAACAGTCACGGAAATATCGAGGAGGGTGCTCTTTTTTTTGACAAGGTAGACACCAGTCATACTTTCTCAACTTCCTGAGTATGTACCCAATATGAATTGTTCCGCATAGACTGCCGCACCCGCTTGCCTGGATCCTTGGCGAACACTTCGTTATTCAACCAGATGGGCCCACTCCTTACTGCCAAACCAATACTGATGACGTTCTTCCAACCAACCTTCATGACTGACGATGGTGATCCAGTTATTGAAAAAAGTGAGGGTATCGGGATCTCCCTTACGTACGGCAAAGCCGATGGGCTCTTTCGTGAAATTCGATTTCAGGGGCAAAAACATGGTCTCAGGATATTTTATGGCCTCATAGGCAGGTCTCGGGGCATTTCCAACCACGGCCAGCACATTGCCGTTACGCAATTCCTGATAGGCCTGGGCCTCGTCATCAAAGAGCCTTAATTTGGCATTGGGAATATACTTTTTGGCCGCTGTGACTGCAGTGGTCCCCAGTTTACAGGCAATCTCCACCTCGGGTTTATTGAAATCCTCCAGACTGTCAAAGCCCGCGGCCTTTTCCTTATGGGCAACAATGTCCATCCCGGAGTAATCGTAGGGAATGGAAAAATTGACCTTGAGGGCGCGCTTGGTCTGGATGCCCATACCACCGATGATCACGTCAAACTTGCCGGTGAGGAGCGCAGGAATAATACCTGCCCACTTGGTGGGGACAAACTCCACCTTGACGCCCATATCCTCGGCCAGCCTCCGAGCCACGTCGATTTCAAATCCTACCAGTTCGCCGCTTTTATCTTTCATGGCCCAGGGGAGAAAGGTATCCATACCCACCCGCAAGACCCCCCGGCGCATGACCTGATCAAGGGTCGATTCGGCGACGAGCTGATTCTGTAATTTCCCAGCCATGGCCGGAATGCTGCCTGCCATAAGTGATATCAGGATGAGAGCAAAGACAATTTTGTTCAATGTTTTCATTTTTCCTCCTTGTGGATAGGTTCAGAGCGTAAGGATATGATACCGATTCAAGAGCATCATATTGTATAGCGATCAAAAAAACAAATTTTCCCATTCAAACAACAGCCGTCCGTTTCTCCAGATACGAGACGAGAAAGGAGAGGGAGACCGTGATCAGAAGATACATGAAGGCCACGGTAAACCAGAGTTCAAAGGTGAGAAAGGTTTCAGAAATAAGGGCCTGAGCCTCCATGGTCAGATCATAGACAGCTATGGTGCTGACCAGGGCCGAATCTTTGATCAGGGAAATGGCTTGACTGGCAAGAGGCGGCAAGATACGGCGCACGGCCTGAGGCAAGACCACAAAACGGTAGGCATGCCTGAAACTCAAGCCCAGACTGTGTGACGCCTCCCACTGTCCTTTCTCCACCGAAACGATTCCTGAACGAAAAATCTCGGAGGCATAGGCGCCCTCAAAAAGACTGAGGGACAAAACCGCGGCCCAGAAGCGATCCAAATTAAAGATAGGCCCCATGACAAAATAAATGAAAAAAAGCTGGATCAAAAGGGGGGTGTTGCGGCTCACCTCGAGATAGACCCTGGCCAGTACCCGCCCAGGCATGGAATTAGAGAGACGGAGAAGGGCAGTGACCATGCCGATGGTAAAGGCCAGAAACAGACTGATAGCCGATATTTTCAGGGTCACGCCCAGGCCGTGCAAAAGTGGCCCGGCCCTGAAACCCGACTCATCCCAGACATACAGATAACGGGGGACCTGATACCATTGCCAGTGATATCCCAGTTCCTCCACGGAACGGTTAAAAAACCAGACTATCAGGACAATGAGGAGGAGGAACTGACCAATATCAAAAAGGGGCGAGCGATAGAAACGTTGCCAGGCTCCTTTCTTTTTTTTAGATAACAGCACGTGCATCAACCATATTTTTCAATACATAAAAATTGAGCAACTATTCGGGTAAGACCCAATAATTGGAAAACAACCGCTCTGTAACTGTTCAGCAATTCTTTCTATTCGTCCATTGAGGACTTCGAATCATACCCGTGCTATTCGGGAAGACCGCAATGGACGAAGATGGAGTGCTGCTGAATAATTACAAAATTAAATTGCAAAAAAGAAGACTCCAGGTATAGATACAGGCCATGATACTCAGGAGCAGTCCTTCTTTTCAGCAAAAAATACAATGATCATCGATTTCCATACCCACGCCTTCCCAGACAAGGTGGCTGCCAAGGCCATTCCGGCACTGGAGAAAGAAGGTGGCATAGAGGCCAGAACTTCCGGAACCATCAGCGCCCTTCTGGCTTCCATGGATCGGGCCGGGGTTGATCGCAGTCTTATCTGCTCCATTGCCACCCGCCCCGAACAATTTAACTCCATTCTTGACTGGTCAAGCCAGATTCGCTGTGAACGACTGATCCCCCTGCCGTCTATCCACCCTGATGACCCTGACTGTGTGGAAAAAGTCTACACCGTACAGCGGGCGGGCTTTGTCGGGATCAAGATGCACCCCTACTACCAGAATTTTTTCCTGAACGAGCAAAGGCTGGCCCCTTTCTACGAGGCCCTGAGCGAGACCGGCCTCCTGCTTGTGGTCCATTGCGGCTACGACATTGCCTACCCCCCTGTCCGCTATGCCGACCCGGCCCAGATCCTTGCCCTCCAGCAAGGGTTTCCCAGCCTGCGCCTGATCAGCACCCACTTTGGAGGATGGCAGCTGTGGGACGAGGTCGAGGAGATGCTCATCGGTAAAAAAATATACATGGAAATATCCTTTGCCCTCCAGTATCTTCAAGAAGAACAGGCTATACGCATGCTGACCAGCCATCCACCAGAGTACCTTCTCTTTGGAAGTGACTCGCCCTGGGATGATCAGACAGATTGCCTTGCCCGCCTCAAGGCATTAAAGCTCGAGCCAAAACTTGTTGCCGCCATCCTGGGTGAAAACGCCAGAAAACTCATCACTCCCGAGAGTGCGAGCAAAAGATCAAAATAACTTGGAATGTAAGTACAACATGACAGATATCCCCAACATCAGTAAACGACACTGCGATTCCTGCGGTGTCCCCCTCCCTGACGGTGAACTCTTTTATCACTGCCGCACAGAAATCATTGCCGGCAAAGATGAGACCATCCCCGACTTGAAGCATCCGGATAAACTCATTGCCCAGGCCATGTCCGAAATCAGTGGCAAAGACGAGGTGGAACTCCTGGCCGAGATCTACCAGGAAACCATCCTCCAACTCTGCCCCACATGCAGATTGACCTTTGTCAAACTGCTTCAGTCCATGCTGAGCAGAGGCTGTGGCAGTTGCGCAAAGTGTGGCCCGCCGCCAACGAAAAAAGCAGGAAAACTCCTCCAGTTCCCAAGCAAAAAATAAGGTACAGTTAGAGAGCGGTTGAGCAGTGCTTTCTATTCGTTCCGTCAGGACTTCGAAGCATACTCGTGCTATTCGAGAAGACCTCAATGGACGAAGAGAGAGTGCTGCAGAATATTACCTACTTTTTTCGTATTTCCCAACACTGATGAATTCTACTGTTGCGGGCAAAATCGAGAGGGATGCTATCCCGACTGATATTGCGCATGGCAAAACGTTCGGTCAATGACTCATCCATTTGGAACCGTCTGAAATTGGTGGAAAAAATCAGCAGACCGTCGTCAGCCAGGTGTGCCATGGCCTTTTCCAGGAGCACCTTGTGGTCCCGCTGCACATCAAAAACCAGCCTCTGCTTTTTGGTATTGGAAAAAGTTGGCGGATCGACAAAGATCAGATCATATTCGCCCCTGTCCTCCTGCAACCACTGGAGGCAATCTGCAGTCACGGTTTCATGGGCCAGGCCACCAAAGCCGTTGAGACTCAGGTTCGCCCTGGCCCAGCTCAGGTAGTTGGCTGAAAGGTCCACCGTGGTGGTCGTCTCTGCCCCTCCCACAGCGGCATGGACCGTTGCCGAACCGGTATATCCATAAAGGTTGAGAAAACGCTTCCCGGCCGCCTCTTTCCCCACCCTGACCCGGATGCTGCGATGATCGAGGAAGAGTCCGGTATCAAGGTAGTCGGTGAAGTTGACCAGGAGAAAACAGTCTCCCTCCCGTACCACATGCATCTTCTTGCGCTGCCCCTGTTTCTGATACTGGGCCTTGCCCTTCTGTTTTCTCCTGGTCTTGAGAAAGACCCGGTCCCGGCGCACTCCGAAGAGATGCCGGATCTGGGCCAGGCTCTGTTGAAACCGCTCGGCGGCTACCTTCTCATCAACCGTATCGGGTGCTGCGTATTCCTGGACCAGGATCCATTTTTCGTAGATATCCACGGACACATTGTAATGGGGAAGGTCCCGGTCATAGAGGCGAAAACAGTGAACACCTTCACGATTGGCCCACTTGAGTATTTTTTTGCCATTTTTCCGCAGCCGGTTGGCAAACTCCTCAGCCTCCGGCGGTCCCGGTTCGCTGCTCATCTGCCAGACAAACTCCTGCTCTTCCTCGGCCTGTACCCGGCCACAGAAGAGGCGACAGCTGATGGGGCCATTAAACAGACGATGGGTCTCCTCCCATTTGATCCCCATGCGATCGCCGAAATCGGGGTTGGCGGTAAAGACCCCGAGCTGCCAGCCATCCAACTCCCGCTTGCAGATCCGCCCCAGGGCCCGGTGCAACTGTTCCGCCTCATCTTTTTCGGCCAACCGCTCGCCATAGGGCGGATTGACCACCAGAACCCCTTTTGCCGCCGGGCGACGGAGATGGGCCAGCTGCCCCTGCTTGATGACAATCCTCTCCTCAAGGCCTGCATTGGCGATATTCTTTCTGGCCACAGCCACGGCCCGCGGATCGGCATCATAGCCAAGGATAAGAGGCCATTCTTTGTCAAGCCCCGCTTCCTCACGTTGCACAGCCTCTTCCACCAGCCGTGACCAGAGTGCAGCATTATGCTCCTTCCAGCCATTGAAGCCAAAATAGCTGCGGGAGAGACCAGGGGCGGCATCGCCATAAATCAGGGCACCTTCAATGAGCAGGGTTCCGGAACCACACATGGGATCCAGAAGGATGGTGTCCGCTGCCGTCTCGGGCGTCCATCCGGAGAGGGTGACAATGGCCGCGGCCAGACTCTCCTTCAGAGGGGCAATGCTCCCACCATCACTGCGATAGCCGCGCCGGTGCAGACTCTCACCGGAAAGGTCCAGGGAAAGCGTGGCCTGATCCTGATGGATATAGAGACGAATCCTCAGGTCAGGTCGCTCCACTGAGACATTGGGACGCTCTCCGCATTGCTCCCGAAACTGGTCCACCAGGGCGTCCTTGACCCGCAGCGCGGCAAAACGGCTGTGGGTGATGGCCGACTGACTGATACTGCAATCCACCGAGAAACTGTCGCCCACCCGCATCTGTTGCGCCCAGTCCACTGTCAGGGCCCCCTGGTAGAGTGCATCCTCATCCAGGGCCGGAAACTCGGCAAGTTTCAAAAAGATGCGCGACGCATAGCGCGACCAGAGACAGGTGCGATAGGCAGATTCCAGATCCCCCTGCCAGGTCACCAGGCCCCTGGCCTGTTCAATCTCGCTACCGCCAAAGGTTACCACTTCCTGAGCCACCAGGGTCTCCAGACCGGCCGCACAACTGGCCGTGAGACTGTATATTTTGTTATTTTTCTCTATCATCGTGATGAGAATACCCCTAAAAGTTTATTTTTTGTACCCTTTTGAGGGGAATACAACACTTGCTGGTTAATATAGTAAGTTACAATTTCAGATACTGACAGCCTGGGGTGCCTCCTGCTGGAAAGCAGTCGTTACATCAGCGGCCAAGGGCACCTGGCAGTCATTGCCTATAAATAATGGCGCCCAGAAGCCTGTCGGACTTAGACATAAATCTGACAGACTCTGGAGGAGTGTATACTCCTGTGACCAATAAGCGCCGTGTGCTGACTGAGCTGTTGTCAGAAAAGAACATGGCCAGAACAATGCTCGGAACAACATAAGGATCCATAACGAAGTGGATGAAAATGGCCAGGTTATTTTGTAACGGTTCCTAAGAAGATAAGCAGGAATTGGAATGATGTAAGAGTATTATGTCAGAAAGCAACCTACCTGGCTGAAATTACCTTGTCAACAGGTTAGACTCGGCAGCGATTTCAACACCCACGATACGCATCTGGTATATTTTAAAAACAAGCTTACGGGGTGTCATGGATTCACAACAGGAGACCGCCTGTCGTGGTATATATTGGCCAGATTCTATTGGCTGCTAAAACACATATGGTATCTATGCCCGGCAAGGCAAAAATGAGCTTGATGCCGGTGAATTCATCAAACACGCAGCAATCGACACTCCATTTGGGGCAACTTTCCATAACTTCACAGAAGGTATGGAAGTACTCCATGCAATACACCCTGTCGAGTCCAAGGCGGTGGCTCTGGAACGCCCTGTAAGATAATGGATTGCTGTCTTGCCAAAAAATATGAAGACTGTTGGCAATGTAGTGAAGTGGACAAATGCGAGAAATTTGACATTTTGCAAACCCGCTGTGGAGAACTGCCCCAAAATAATATTAAAAAGAGCAAAACAAACGGTATCCAGGATTGGATTGAGTCCAGAGATACATTGTATATCTGGCAAAAATAAGACAGCAGCAACGCTACCAGCCCCACACTATTGGCAACAATTCTCTACAGGCACAAGCAGCTTCAGCCGCCAATCTGTTTCCGCAGCCGTTTTCAGTGCAACAACACGTTTCCGCAAGAAATACTTACCATATTCGACCAACTGCTTTTCCAAAACAGGATCTCTTGTCCGATAGTAGTGAATCCATGTGAGCAAAAACATGTATGAAGCCCGACGCCATTTTGACTTTTCCCGGTCGCAAAGAAACGTTTGTTAGCTGGTTAGATGGAATCCGACTAACCAGCTAACAAGACCAGACAATGCATACGGAAAAGAAAGATTTATTGATTTTTGATCGACCAGAAGCTATGTATTAACTACCTGAAATATATTATTTAAAAACAATTCTACTGAGTATAATTATCAACTACCTGGAGCATTTGATTTTACAGGAACCTTACGGGCAAATGCGGAACGCTTCGAGGCCGAACAAGAATTTTCCGGCAAATGCGTACGAGGCCCATACCACGTTGGCAATCAAAATCATGAGGGAAAAATATGGAGAAAAAAGTAGATATCCTATCTTTTGAGGATCTGATACGTAAAAGATGTGCAAAAGGGCCTTTTTTCGATATGGAAAGATCAAAAATGAATAATGATGACACGAGAGGTGAATGTGTTTGTTGCGTAGCTGTCAATAGACAACAGAAAAATAATGTCAAGAAAACCAAACATAGTTAAACAGGCGTGGCTTGTAATTAACTCAAGCTGCAACAATCATTGTTCGTGGTGTTATGAAAAAAAGAGGCTAGGTAATAAAGAGGAATTTGACTACAAACTCTTAAGAAGTACGATCAAACAACTATCATTAATTGGTTGTAAAAAAATCGTTTTCATAGGAGGAGAACCAAGTTTATATCATAAACTAAAAGATGCAGTAGGGTTTGCGTCAAGCACTGGCCTGAAACAATGCATTGTGACAAACGGAAAAGTTTTCTCTTCAGAAAGTTTCTTGGATAGACTTAACGCAAACAAAGAATTGACTGACTTTATAGTTTCATTCATGGGCGCCTCTGAAATAACACATGATTCTCTATCACAAGTACGCGGAAGCTTTATTCAGTCATTTAAAGGATTAACTGAAATTATAAAAAAAGGTTTCGTTGCAACTCCAAACTTTACAGTCGGTTCAATAAATAAGAATGAGATTAAGCAGTTTATTAATAAAATGAAAAGCATTGGAGTCGAGGCCATATCGATTAATTTTGCCATTCCTCCACTTGGAATAACCTACACACAAGAAAATTTTTTGTCTCCTAAAGAGATTTCTTTATTTTTAGAAGGTTTGTCAGAGTCTTTGCCAGACTCTACGATGAAAATTTACTTATCAACCCCTTTGCCATTCTGCATCATTCCCAATAATGCCCGACTTTTAGTCGAAAGTGGTATCATTGTTCTTACATCATGTCATATTCAATCAGGTGAAGGAATTGTCATTGACAAAAATTTGAACTTGCTAGTTTGTACTCATTTCTCTGGTTTTAATTTATGTAATCTGCAAACATTAAACACCGAGACAAAATTGTCAGAGTATCTGAGTAACCCAGCTCTACTTGATCTTAGGTCTCGCATTAGGCAGTTACCTTTCGAAGATTGTCATGAGTGTAGCTACAACACCTTTTGTACAGGAGGTTGTCCGTTGTTAAACATTATATACAACAAAGATGAATGGAGAGTAAATTGACACTAGCTGAAACACTGTCATTAGCTGGCACATTAATTCTTTTTAGTGGCCTTGTTGTCGCTATTTTTCAGCTCTCTCTATTAGGCAAACAGGTTCGTTTGATGTTTGAGCATATGAACAAGCAATTTGACTGGACAAAAAAACAGTCAACATTTGAATACATGTCAATGTATCAAAAGGAATTGATGCCCATAAATGTTGAGCTACAAAAACGATTTAACCTTTTGGTACAAGATGGAAGAGATATAACAGAATCAGAAATTGAGCATGCTTTAAATAATGACAACATAAGATCCCAACTATTTTCATTAATTTTCTATTTTGAACACTTGGCTATAGGAATTGAGCAAGAATATTTTTATGAAAGAATTGCGCGTGAATTTTTGTCAAATGTTGTTATCAGCACTTTTAATTCTATTTACCCTTACATACAGGTAAGAAGAAAAGAAACCAACAGGGAAATAGCTAAACATTTTGAGCATTTAGCACGTAAGTGGGAGAAAAATAGATAATTCTAAAGAAATTACAATTTTGCCAACAATTGCATACACCAGATGGCGAGAAAGCGCGGCGGCGCTGACGCGGCAAGCTCATTGGCGCCACTGGTGATGCAGGTCGTTGGGGAGAAATGAATGACAACAATGAATAAAATATCCGATTATTTCTTCACGAAAGAGACACCATGGTCTTTTAGGCTTCTCGTTTTGCTTCTGTTTCTTTTAATTGGAGGGGGGCTTTATCTTGATGATCGTTCATCTCAAGTTTCATACCCAGAAATTGTCGATAGGATGGAAGAAATCACTGACAAAGAAACGGGTGATGTAACGAAAATCTCTAAAAGGGGATATGACGCTGAAGAAAGAAAACTTGTGATGGAGATATCCAAGGAAAAATCACAGCGTCTGCATGAATCAGCCACTTTATTGTATGACTTCGCAAAAATTGTACTTGGAGCCCTGATTGCTTCACTTACTCAACTCATAAGTGCGGGTATGAAGCATACTTATGGACCCAATATTCCTGATCCACTAAATTTAACTGATGAAGAAGGAAATCCCCAACCAGACGCTTAACTTGATCGCAAGAGGCTGTGCGGCGCTAGTCGCGTCAAGTCCGGTGGGCGGCAAGTTAGCTTAACGATAAGCTCGCCCGCTGACGCGGACGAGCTTATCGCAGCTGTTGAGTAAACTCGAAAACCTTGACAGGTTCCGCCTATGGCTACACCTATCAAGGCGTTCGAGCCACTGCGCTTCTCAGCTGCAGCACAAGCATAAAAGCCGCTTGCCCTACAGCCTGCGATGCTCGAGGCTCAACAGCTGCGTTGGGCTTTCAGTCATAGGTAAATCAAAGAAAATAAAAATGGATAACAAAGCCTCTCAAAATAGTGCAGCTATGGAAAAAATAGAATATTTACCTTATTTAATACTGCCAAATCTGGATTATGAGTCGCAACTAGAATCTATAAAAAACTTGTTGAATAGCCATAAAAAAGCAGATGAAGTTGTCTCAAAAGACATTGATAGTATAACAAAAATCATAAAAAACTACATTCAACAGCATGACGGTTTCTATCTGCAATACCTCCATGATGAAAGAGTCGGAAAAATTCATTCATCTATTTATCAAAGTGCAGCTCATTGCATGGCATCTGTAGGCATGCTCGCACCTTTTGTCGAATCATTATTTTTCCAAGGTTTTAATGGCATAAGGAAGATATTTTTTAATAATAATCAACTCATAAACAGCCATGTTCGGTGGTCTTATAGTGAAAAAGTGATATGGAATTGCCATTACGTTTGGAGCAATAACAATCGAAGGAAGGATCTGGTTAAAGGGATTATGCAACTAGCTGAGGCTATTAGGTTGAATCAGTATTTACCAGAAAATTTAGAACTTATGTTGACCGTCTTATTCTCATATCGTAATAAAATCTTCCATTATGGATTTGAATGGCCCTTGGAAGAGCGTCAGAAATATTCAAAGCGTATTGAAGATGAGAAATGGCCAACAAATTGGTTCAATTTTGCTACCAGTGGAGACGAACCATGGATAATATATCTAAGTGATGAATTTGTTGAACACTGTTTGGAAATTATTGATTCAACAATAAACGGATTTTCACTTTTTTTAATGAAGCAAATAGAAAATCTAGAAAAAACAAAGTAAGAAATAAGTTGCCCAACAAGTAAATTAAGAGTGAAAACAAGCACGCCCATTTTCAGGCCAACTGTTCGGGTTTTCCAACTAACTCACTTTGTTCCAAATTCATCGGTTAAATGCTTGTTTCACCTTATCTAAACGTTGGGCTACTGAAAATGGAGATTAAAAAATGTCAATGTTCGTTAATTTATACGTTGAAGTACTAGGCGAACTTTCTCGCCTCATTACTGGACGCATCTATACCGACGAACAAATCAAGACAATTACCTCTAGTGCAGTTGGTAAGTATTTCACCGACTTCTTTCCGACCCCCAAAGATGAACAGGCCGTCAAAGAAAAGGTGAACGCTGCTCGTGAACACATATCTGCAGCGAGCACGATAATTTTTGAGATGCAAGATAATCTCGAGTCTCAAAGTAAAAGTTTGGAGCACTTACTTACAGAGATTGAAGAAAAAAGGAAACTGGCAGAGCGATACGAAACACTCGCCAAAACTAACAAACAAGAATTCACTGCATTTCGTGAAGAGATGGAAATGTCACTTCGCAAAGAATTGGAGGAACAGGCGGCAAAAGGCCGCCGCCTTCGTCAGTTTGCATCACTTTTCCTTTGGTTAGTCACGCTTGTTGCTGGCGCTGCTTTGGGTGCCTACTTCAGGGATATTGTCGGATTGCTCCAAGCAGCAATGGTGCAGCAATAAATAATGGGTCGGAGAACTTGATTTCATGGCAATACAGGTTGATATTGAATGGAATTGGATTGAATGGGATGAAGGGAATACATGGAAAAAAAATATTTTACCACAGCTAACAGAATGCAGTATCAGTGAAGAGCAACTTGAAAGATGTGTCTATGTAATTCGTTCAAACGGGTTATTTGCAATAAATTATCCTAATGGTGTTTCCCCAACTTTGTATATTGGTGAAGGAAATTTTAAAAACAGGATTATTCAACATAAGAATTGGTTTAAGGGGTTAATTGATCTTGTAGGAGAATTTCCTTTCCTTATTGGTGTCTGTATTCCACGAGTGAGAAACAATTATGAAGCATATAAAGATTTAGAAGCGGCCTTACTTATTGAATTCAAGGGATTGTACGGCTGTGCCCCTCTAAAAAATAAACAGATGGAAACTAGAAAATGTGATTATGTATATCAGCCGAAAGAAGAATTTAGAGGAGCTATAATGATTGGCAGAGGGGTACGTTACTACTGGGCAATCGAACCCATGCGATCAAATAATTTTTACGATGACTACTTTAGGACATGTGAATAATCGATGGAATAAAGCGAGCCCAACAAATCACTTCAGCGGAAAAAATGAGGTTCGGGGTTTGGGTAGTTTCCGTCACGCAAAAAGGTTCTTGGCAATTCCAATCTCCTTGCCACGTATTCATTTTTCCGCTGAGTTCAAAGTTGTTCGCGTCTAAAGAAGGATCATGAACTTTAAACAAATTATTGAAAAGAATGACACACCTCAAGGTCGTATTTTTGACCTATTTATTCAGTTTCTAATATTGGTGTCTTTAGTTTCCTTTTCAGTAGAAACATTGCCAAATTTGTCAGGGCAAACCATAAGAATCCTAAAATACATCGAAGTAATTACTGTCTCAATTTTTACTTTAGAATATTTAAGCAGAATTGTTGTCGCTGATAGAAAATTCAAATTTGTTTTCAGCTTTTACGGTATCATAGATTTTCTCGCAATATTGCCCTTCTATTTGCCAACCGGAATTGATTTAAGGGCAATAAGAATTTTGAGACTTCTCAGGCTGTTTCGAGCTTTTAAGTTACTCCGGTACAGCCTTGCCATAAAAAGGTTTCACAGGGCACTTTTAATTGCCAAAGAAGAATTGGTGCTATTTACAATCGTTGCAGTAATGGTTCTTTATTTTGCATCAGTTGGAATATACTTTTTCGAAAATAGTGCGCAACCTGAAGCTTTTTCTTCAGTTTTTCAAAGTTTATGGTGGGCATTATGCACACTTACGACAGTTGGTTACGGAGATGTATACCCTGTCACAGCGGGCGGGAAGATATTTACGTTTTTTGTTCTTATGGTCGGTTTAGGGGTAGTAGCAGTCCCAACAGGTCTTGTAGCTTCTGCACTTTCTTCAGCTAGAGAATATGAAGAGGAAAATAAATAAAAAACCGCACAACCAAAGGGACAACCTGGCCGCATTGTCGCGGAAAATGTATGTGGCGCGGTCAGGTTACCCAAAACGTTGTGCTTGAAAAACAACCAATGGAGACAAATTGAAATGCATCAAGAAGAGATAGAATATATTCATTTCGCCGCACCTCAAATTCTTGACAAAGAACTCCATACGCTTGAGGGGATTCTAAAAGGTATTGCCATTGATAACAAAATCACTTCGGCTGAAATACAAGCATTACTTGGCTGGTGTGATCGCCACCAAGCAGTAAGTCACAAAAGCCCATTCAATGAAATCATTCCGCTAATCAAAAAAGCTGTTGAAGATGGCAACGTAGATGAAGAAGAAAAAGAAGATATTCAATGGCTATGCCAAAAATATATTACTCCAAATAAGTACTATGACCATATCACATCTGACATGCAGCGTTTACATGGAATTCTTGCAGGAATCGTTGCCGATGGAAAAATAACCGAGGACGAATTAAAAGGGTTGCAAAACTGGCTCTCTGACCATGAACAACTGAGGACAATTTGGCCTTTCGATGAAATAGATTCTCTAATAACAGAAATAATGAGTGATGGTGTTATTGATGAACAAGAGCATCATGTCCTTGTGAATTTTTGTAATCAATTTCTTGCTGAACATACGAGCATGATTTTGGACTTACCGATCGAAAGTGATTTATTGAGGCAAGGTGTCTGTTCTGCAATGCCTACTCTTGAATTTGAAAACAAGAAATTTTGCCTAACAGGTTCTTTTGAACATGGTACAAAAAATGAAGTTTCAAAAATCGTTAAAGAATTTAAAGGAAATTTATCCAAAGGTGTCCGTAAAGATTTGGATTATCTAATTATTGGTGGCAAAGGGAGTGAGTGCTGGGCATTTGCTTGCTATGGTCGAAAAGTTGAGAAAGCCATGAACTACAGAAAAGATGGCCTTCAAATCCAGATCGTTCATGAATTTGATTTTATGGATGCTGTTGAAGATCTTAGATGAAAGATTGCACAACAATTGTATGCACATGGAAAACAAGCACGCCCGTTTCCAGGCCTGGTTTTCATATACGTTTAAACTTCTATCTCCGTATCAATCTGGTCGGTAATCACGCTTGTTTCCAGTGATACGTGACGTTAACCATCAGAACGATAAAACTCGACAAGACCACAATTAAGACCTATAATTAAACCACAATAAAAATTATATTATAGGTGAGACTATGGAATCAGTACTAGCAAATTGCTCAGCAAGCATATCAGAATTAAAGAAAAACCCTTCCGCTTTAATAGATCAGTCAGATGGTGAACCAATCGCTATTCTCAATCACAACAAGCCAACTGCTTATTTAATCCCAGCTGAAACATATGAAGCACTGCTGGAAAAATTAGAGGATCATCAACTAGGAATTATAGTTAAAGAAAGGCAACTTGAAAAAATCTCAGCTGTGGAAATAACACTAGATGAGCTATAAATTAAAGTTCCTCCCAACCGCCCTTAAAGAATGGAAAAAACTAGACTACACTATACAATCTCAATTCAAGAAAAAATTAAAAGAACGTCTTGAATCGCCACATGTTTCTAGTAGTCGCCTGTCTGGATTCGAGAATCACTACAAAATCAAACTCAGAGCGAGCGGATACCGACTTGTTTATGAAGTGGTCGATGAAGAAGTTTTTGTCTACGTAATTGCTATCGGCAAAAGAGACAAAAATACAGTCTATAAAAAGGCAAAAAAAAAGAAAATAATTGATTAATCGGGTAGCCGGGGGTTTTTCTCCCCCAGCCCCCACACCACCTAGCATGTGGGTCCGCACTAGGCGGTTCCCAGAGATTACCGGGCCGTAGCCGGGTAATGAATTTTCACCCACAGATCTTTAACAGACAACAAACCTTGAGCCTTGAGCCATTGATTGGTCATACCTGTCTGGGTAGCCAGCGTGCGTGAAAGTCGCCAAGGGCCTTTTCTGCTCAAACCGGCAGAGATGGCAGTCCGCAAGTGAGTCCCGAGTTTCGTCAGTTCACGAACCTTGGTGCGGCAGTACCGCCACTGTTTCCAGTAACACATTCGCATCCTGCGGCGCAGCCAGTGGTCTATTTCCGGAATTGGCCGATAGTACTCCGATCTTCCAAAATAACCCATCCAGCCGCGAACATATTCCGCCAGCTTGGCATAGCGGTATCCCATGGAAACTCCCCAGCTCCTGCCGGTCAGTTCTTTCACCCGCCGTTTGAAGTTGGCAAAGGCTTTTTCCGACCAGCGGATGCTACTTCCCTTGAAGGTAAAACCGAGAAAGGTAATCTCATTGGTAGAGGCCACCTTACTCTTCTCCTGATTGACCTTGAGCCGAAGTTTCTTTTCGAGAAACCGAGTGATACTTGCCATCACCCGGTCACCAGCCCTCCGGCTTATTACCATGACGACAAGGTGAGTAGCCCGAGGGAACCTCCCCCTCAGGCCCTCCCAGAACCGGATGTGAATCTCTCGACTCATCCGGCTCCTCTTACCCAATCGCGGGCATCAACCCAATTTGCCAATGCGCCATTAACCTCGGTGCACGTCGCGCAACTCGACCCATCCAGTGAATCGCATTGCGTTTATGCCGTGCCAGCTTCTTGAATTTCCGACAAGCCCCTGCCGGTGATTTCACTGAAAACGATATTATACCGCCTGGAAAACAGGTCTCCCCGAATAAGAACGTGAACTTCCAATGTGCGAACGCATCATTTACCGTATCTCCTGTTCCTTGGGC